>Ga0302293_10000167_pt1 | contig 37797 bp, 26 predicted proteins | sample III_Fen_N2_2_FD_198758 | JGI IMG/M metagenome (GOLD analysis project Ga0302293, IMG submission 198758) | Peat permafrost microbial communities from Stordalen Mire near Abisko, Sweden - III_Fen_N2_2 | ecosystem: Environmental > Terrestrial > Soil > Wetlands > Permafrost | place: Sweden: Abisko...
CGCGCCGGAAACACAGGCAAGAAATTTCCGCGCTGTAAACCTTGTTGTAAGCCCCTTCAAGTACGCTGGAAACACAGGCTAGAAATCTCCCTGTTGTAAATCATGTCGCGAAGCACCTTCGATTGTGCTGGAAACACAGGCAAGAAATCTCCGCGTTATAAACCATGTAGCGAAGCACCTTCGAGCGCGCCGGAAACACAGGCAAGAAATTTCCGCGCTGTAAACCTTGTTGTAAGCCCCTTCAAGTACGCTGGAAACACAGGCTAGAAATCTCCCTGTTGTAAATCATGTCGCGAACCCCCTTCAAACGCGCCGGAAAAACTGATAGGCAAGCAAGCAAAGTACACTCCGCGGTAAAAGCAACGCGTTATGCCACGATGGGCTGTGCTTATCCTGTTTTTTTCCTGTGCCTTTGATTGACTTATCCCTGCAACATTGTATACAATAGCCATGATACGGCGGGACGATGAAATGCTCCGCCGTTCGGCTTGCAAAGGTGCAAGTGGCGTGTGGGAAAGGGACGCATGCCGCCGGCACTGCCGCGCGGCAAAGGCGCGGCGTACTGAACGCCACCTCCGGCAGAGAAGCTTCCTCCCCCGTCGGCGCAACCGCCGCGCGGGCGGAAAGGCGCGTGAAACCGGCGGCGGCATTACGACGGCTGACAGGAGGTCGCCCATGAATTTAACCTACAAAATCCTCACAGCGCACCTTGTTTCGGGGAAACTGCTGCGCGGCGAGGAGATCGGCATCCACATCGACTACACGCTCACGCAGGATTCCACCGGCACCATGGCCTATCTGCAATTTGAAGCCATGGGCATTCCACGGGTGAAAACCGAGAAATCACTCGCCTACATCGACCATAACACCCTGCAATCCGGTTTTGAAAACGCGGATGACCATATGTACCTCGCAACGGTCGCCAAAAAGCACGGCGTGTACCTGTCCAAACCCGGCAACGGCGTTTGCCATCAGGTGGAGCTGGAGCGCTTCGCGGTGCCCGGCAAAACGCTGCTGGGCAGCGACAGCCATACGCCCACGGCGGGCGGACTGGGGATGCTGGCCATCGGCGCGGGCGGGTTGGATGTGGCGGTCGCCATGGGCGGCGGCGCATACTACCTTACCGCACCGGCAGTGGTGAACGTGCGCCTGACCGGCAAGCTCAGCCGCGGCGTATCTGCGAAAGACGTTATTTTGGAAATCCTCCGCCGCCTCACCGTCAAGGGCGGGGTGGGCAAGGTGATGGAATATACGGGCGACGGCGTGGCGACGCTTTCGATTCCCGAGCGCGCGACCATTACCAACATGGGCGCGGAACTGGGCGCTACCACCAGCCTTTTCCCCGCCGACGCGCTGGCGCGCGATTTTTTGCGCGCGCAGGGTCGCGAGGCGGACTATGTGGAAATGCTGCCCGACGCGGACGCAACCTACGACGAAACCGTGGAAATCGATCTTTCCGCGCTGGAGCCGATGGTCGCCCTGCCCCACATGCCCGATAATGTGCAAACCCTGCGCCAGGCCGGACCCATCAAGGTGGATCAGGTGTGCATCGGCAGTTGCACCAACTCAAGCTATCAGGATATGATGCGTGTGGCGCGCGTGCTCAAGGGCAAAACCGTGAGCCCCGACGTGAGCCTCGTCATCGCCCCCGGCTCGCGGCAGGTGCTGGGGATGCTGGCCGCCAACGGCGCGCTCAACGATATGATTCAGGCGGGCGCGCGCATTACGGAAACCGCGTGCGGCTTTTGCATCGGCATGGGGCAAAGCCCCCGCACCGGCGCGGTGAGCCTGCGCACCAACAACCGCAACTTCTTTGGCCGCAGCGGTACCAAAAGCGCGGGCATCTATCTGGTGAGCCCCGAAGTGGCCGCCGCCAGTGCCCTCACCGGCGTGCTCTCCGACCCGCGCGCGTTGGATACGGATTTTGACATTCCCGTGCCGGACACGTTCCTGTACAACGACAACCTGATTATCCCGCCCGCGAGCGCGGCGGAAGCCGCCGATGTGGAGGTCGTGCGCGGCCCCAACATCAAGCCCTTCCCGCAGGCAAGCAGGCTGGAAGCAAACCTGGCAGGCAAGGCGCTGCTCAAAATGGAAGACAACATCACCACCGACCACATTATGCCCAGCGACAGCAAGCTCCTGCCCTACCGCAGCAACGTGCCCAAGCTCAGCGAATACTGCCTTGCCCCTGTGGACCCGACCTTCCCCGAGCGGGCGAAGGCTGAGGGCGGCGGCTTCCTGATTGCCGGGCAGAACTACGGGCAGGGCTCCAGCCGCGAACATGCCGCGCTGGCGCCGCTATATCTGAAAATTCGCGGCGTAATTGCTAAGAGCTTTGCGCGCATCCACCGTGCCAACCTCATCAACAACGGCATCCTGCCCCTCACGTTTGAAACCGAGGCGGATTACGATCGCTTCAGCCAGAACGACGAGTTGGCGCTGGAAAACGTGCGCGCGCTGATCGAGAGCGGCGTGGAAGTGATCCCCATGAAGAACGTGACCAAGGGCTTTACCGTGAACACGCTGCTGCCCCTGAGCGACCGCCAGCGGAAGATGATTTTGGCCGGCGGGCTGATTAACATGATTAAGGAACAGGGGTAAGCTATTATTTCATTGAATCAAACAGCAATGTTGTCAAATGAAAAACGCGCAAGAATTTTAAAAATCCTTGCGCGTTCTTTCGTATAACTTTTAATTGAAGCCTAAATAGGATTTAAACCCAAGCATGTAGATAGCCATAGCAATGGATAAATCTGTTGAACCAACGGAAAAAGCTTTTGCCATATTCTGCAATTCATCCATTACCGTATCATGAGGCACTAGTCCAGCACCATTTTGATCTACTACATTCTGTATCATATCTGGCAACACTTTGCATAATTGATAGAATGCATCATTCTGACCTGTTACCAAAGCATAGAAGCAATCTAGGCTTACACGGCGTATAAGCTTATGGCTAACACGATTTGTATCAATTGTCGTATTCCATTTTATATTCTGAGATTTTGCTGCAATGGCTTCAACTAAAAAACAAGCACAATCATCATCTTTTAGCAATTGGCTTTGCATTTTTATGAATGTTTTTGCAGCCGATGAAGAGTTCATGGTATTGTGTTTATTCTTCATCTCTACGAATACTTTATGGACGCAACCACCATCAGGCAAACAAATTCCTTCAGCGGTTGAGAAGATTACATCCCATCCACCTTCTGTTCCGTTGGCTGGAACATGGCAGTTACCAATGTACTTAAAAATTCGCTGATGAAAATATCCAATATCGTTGTTATTTGACTTATCTCGTTGCCTGAAAATTTCGTTACTAATAGTTGTTTCCCATGATGTCCTGTATATCATTTTGTCAAAAATCAACTTTATTGGATCCACAATATTGCGATTAAAAGACTCCAAATTATAAGATTCAAGTTTTGTGCCATATTTGACAATCGTATCTCTAATGTGAGATTCAAGTTCTTGTTGCGTAATAAATGTTAATGGCCACATGTCGCTGCCTCCAATCCATTTTTGATTTGTAATGCGATTGCATATGCTAGATTCACAGGAACAGCATTTCCCACTTGTTTATATTGATCGGAAACGCTTCCTGCAAAAGCCCAGTCATCAGGGAAACTCTGACACCGAGCGTTCTCTCTGATGGTAAATGGTCGTGAACTCATTGGATGGCAACGGTCTGTTTGCTTTTGACTGGGAGCAGTCAACACAGCTAAAGATGGTTCATCAAGGCTCAGACGTCTTAATATTCCAGTTCTGCCTCCTCCCATATCCCAGCAACTTTTCATATATTCTTTAGCAATCTCTACAGGTATATCACGCCAATATCCTCCTGGTGGTACAAGATCGAATATTTTACGCTTGTATTCAGAATATGGCGCTCCCTCGCTTGCTGGACAGTCTAGCAATATGTCACGCAACACTGGTTTGTTTTTATGAGGAAGAGGGAAGGAAAATGGAATAATAGTAGATAAATCATTGCGAATCCCTACTGTGATCAAGCGTTCACGTTTTTGTGCAACTCCATAGTTCCATGCGTTAAGTACCTGCTTGTGAATGGTATAGCCAGCTTGCTTAAAAATTTCTAGAATTGTTTGATAGGTGCGTCCCTTATCGTGAGTTAATAAACCTCTCACGTTTTCAAATAAGAACATTTTGGGTTGTAGTTTTTCAAGGAATATTGCGTAATGATAGAATAGTGTACCACGTGCATCTTCTAACCCAAGGCGTTTACCGGCATAAGAAAATGATTGGCAAGGAGCCCCACCAGAAAGTAAATCCAAATCGCCTTTTTTAATATTAAAAAATCGTTCGAGATCAAGACAAGAAATATTTGCGATATCATCATTGATAACATTCCAGTTAGGCCTATTGTCTCTCAAAGTTTGAGCCGCTGATGTATCAATCTCGATCAATGCAAGCGTTTCAAAACCTGCTCTTTCCAAACCAAGAGCAAGACCGCCAGCACCTGCAAAAAGTTCAATCGTTCGTAACATTGGATATACGCTCCAAACTTGATTCTTGGAAGTATTTACACACGTTCCTTTGATAATTATACTTGAATCTTTAATCTTTGTCACAATAAAACATAGAAAATTGAAATGGAAATAATTGGGACTCTAGCAGATGTAAAAGTCACCCTATTTTTCTGTTTATACCTCTTGATAACAGCGAGAACGGAGCAACCCTTGACAACCCACGCCCTTTTCGATACAATATTCCCCGCACCCATGCGCCCGTAGCTCAGTTGGATAGAGTGTCAGACTCCGACTCTGAAGGTCATGCGTTCGAATCGCACCGGGCGTACCAATGAAACCCCTTGCAAACAAAGGTTTGCAGGGGGTTTTCTATTGTTTGAAATAGATGGTTTTCTTCGATTAAAAGCATTTTTTACGAGGGAAAGTTGTCAAAACAGGGCTCAGAGTTTCTGATTGATCCTCTCCAACACGAAATTTCGTGTTCTATTCCGCCATTCGTAATCAATATTTCAACATCCCGTACCCAAGAATCTAAAGCGCATTACAGAAGCTCTTACCAACAAACCCTGCGGCGCCGTTGACTGCGCTATTTGCCCCTACGCTTCCAGTTTTTTGAGTTCTTCCCGGATGTAGGCCAGGGACAGGAGCTTCTCCTTGACCTCCTCTATGTTCAACAGCCTAGTGTTGTTACTGTTGAATTCGGTCAACGGATTGCGCTTCCTATCGCCCGTTTTGAAATACTTGTCGTAGTTCAGATCCCGTTTGTCCGCAGGCACGCGGTAGAAATCCCCCAGATCGATAGCGCTGGCGCACTCCTCATTGGTCATAAGCGTCTCGTACATCTTTTCCCCGTGGCGAATGCCGATCACTCGGATTTCAGACTGATGTTTTTGATCAAATAGCGCCAGTACGGCTCTCGCCAGCGTCTCGATTGTGCATGCCGGTGCTTTCTGAATGAGGATATCCCCGGCAATGCCATTCTCAAACGCAAACAGCACGAGATCCACAGCCTCGTCCAGGCTCATGATAAACCGCGTCATCTCTGGCTCCGTTAGGGTGATCGATTGCCCCTTCACGATCTGATCGATCCACAGCGGGATCACAGAGCCCCGGCTGCATAACACATTGCCGTAGCGTGTGCAGCAGATCTTTGTGGCTCTCGCAATTCTGCTTTTGGCTACGACTACTTTTTCCATCATGGCTTTGGAGGTTCCCATGGCATTGACCGGATAGGCGGCCTTGTCCGTGGAGAGGGTGATCACGGTCTGCACACCCTCGTCGATAGCCGCTGTTAACACGTTTTCCGTACCAAGCACGTTGGTTTTCACGGCCTCTATGGGGAAGAACTCGCAGGATGGCACCTGCTTGAGTGCCGCGGCATGGAAGATGTAATCCACGCCATGTATGGCGTTCTTGACGGAGGCGATGTCTCTCACATCGCCGATAAAATAGCGAAGCTTCTCCGCCACTTCAGGCATTCGGCTTTGGAAATCGTGCCGCATATCATCTTGCTTTTTCTCGTCTCTGGAGAAGATTCTTATCTCGCCAATGTCCGTGGTGAGGAATCGGTTCAACACAGCGTTTCCAAAGGAGCCCGTGCCTCCAGTAATGAGAAGTGTTTTTTTACAAAAATCCTGCATTGTTTACTCTCTCCTATCGGAACGATTATGGTTACATTATTGGTGACTTACGACCCAAAGGCACACAATTGAATATCTGGCAGCCCCGCCATTATTGGAGCCTGTTGGGCAACCTATGATCTTGAGCCTATGATCTGCAAAGCATTCCAGCCGAATGTTGAACGTTGCAGTTAATGCTCTTTCTCGGAGGCAATAGAGAGTCGAACCCGCGATTCATCCTTGTTTGTCAGTCACGGGGAATGGGTGCATAGACCGAACCGAACAGAATTTTGTTCAACCCTTGTGGTCGTCCTCTATGCCGCTATTGCAGTAGCTGTGAAATAAAGAAAGGAATGTCTGTGATTAGCAGCCCGAAGCCGCGCATTGGGCATATGCACTTTAACCATAACCCTTTCGGGGTGTTTACTAAAACCGATGGTGATCCAATTCAACAAAGGCCCAATGGTCTTTTCAAACTCCGAATGATTATTTTTGAGCCCTTCTGTCCAGCGGTCAAAATGAGGCGTGCATTGGGAAACCTGTGTACACTCCTTTGCCTGAGGCGCTGGGTAGGTTCCAAGTAGTTGCGTTTCTTCCGTGATGAGGAGGCTACTCATGCAAAATAACAAGCGATCAACTGCACTGGCGTGCTAAACATGACGTCATTCTTGTGCGAGAAGCGTATCAAGTAGCGTTTGTGCGATATGGTTGGCGTGAATTTCCGGTGTTAGCCTCTCATCCGAAGAACTGCGCCCAATGGAAGTCGTTTTCAGTATTATGGAGGGGATCCATCGAAAAACATAGGGCACAAATATTTGCCTATCTTCAGCGTCTGGCCAGTCTGCGGAAAAGATCAGATATCATCCTCAGCGGTTTAGTTACTCTCCAATAAAAACTTTGTTCATAATATTCTCTGTACTTTTCCTGAACATAGTCAGCGTATTTCTCCAGATAGGGTTGAATGATCTGAATGACCTTCATCGGCTGTACGGTTTCCTTGCTGCCATCGATATGCGGGAAGCACATGCGTATTTCTTCCCTGTTTTCGCTTGCGGATAGAACCGACTGAAAAAGCCTGTTCCACTTCTCAAGCACTGAAGTATCTGTGCGGATAACCGGTAACAGTACCGCATCGTAAGGATATAAATATTGCGTAAACATCATATCATGCTGCTCATGGGTAAGAATGTAGGCATCCACCAGGGGGTTCTCACCATCCGCGTCTTTCAGCATGATGTCAAATGCGCTTGCGGTAGGCTCAACATAATGGAAAGAGGCAATCGTGCGGATACCAGAATCCTTTATGTAGCTCATGGCGATCGCTTCCGGCATAAAATTGGCGGCGTTACTCCAAAGTAAATTCACATTGAGCAGATCGGCAAGCAATGCCAGGCAGGTAGCATGATGGGTACTATTCCACCCTGTGTTCGGACCCAAACAGATGGATGGAATATTCCGTGGCAAAGCACAGCCGCACTCACCGCCATAAGCGATGATAAATTCATAATCGTTCCGTAGACCATCCATCAACGGCGCAATCTTGCTGGCCAACCCACCCTCAACCCAGTCTCGACAATATACAAGGATTTTCGTTTTATGGGTTGTCTGAGCCAGATCAGCCTTCAGAACATTCTGAATTTGCTTAACATCCGCCTGCTCAAACATTCCAGTCAACACGTGATGTGCAAATTCCCAATTCATGCTGCAAAGTTGGCGCAGCTTTGCGGTGATCTGATGAGCTACTTCGTAAAAATATAAGCCCATATATCCATAGGCTGACGTTCCAAACCGGAGTGCGTCCTTCTCGGTACAATAGTATGCCTGAATCTCCTGTAGCGATGCCTGCTTTATCAGGTTGCCGCGATAAGCGCCTGCTTCCAAACCGACATTTTTCTTCCGCTTGTGTGTTACCTGTTGCGAATGAGAACGGTATCCTACCAGGTAATCGGGGATAAAGATGAAATCGGCTACATTCAGGGAGCGAAACCACATATCCGTTTCCTGTGAAGCAAAGAGCGTCTCATCGAACATGCCGCAGATATCGAAGACTTGTTTACTGATCAACGTTGCATCCCCGTCAATCATCAGGCTTGTCTCGCCACCGAGAAAACACTTTGGCGATCTGCGAAAGTATGGCTCCAGGTTTTCCGGCGCGCGTGCGAATTCCCGCCCTGTCTCATCAATCAAGAAATAATTGCAAACACAGATAGCAGGCTTATTCCCCTTGTGTTTAACCACCGCATCCATTTGCTTTTCCACTTTTTGCGGCAAATGGATATCGTCGTGGCTAAGCCAGACAAAATACTCGCCTTTCATTTGTTTGATTCCATAGTTCAAGGCAGAGGATACGCCGCCATTTTCTTTCCGGTAATAGCGAATTCTATCTTGATAGGAAAGCGCAATCTCTTGTGTGGCTCCGTCATCGGTGGAGCCATCGTTCACAACGATCACCTCGATATTCTGGTACGTCTGGCTCAAGGCGCTATCTATCGCTTCGCGCAGATAGTTTGCCCCGTTGTATACAGGGATCACAATGCTGATCATTGGCATATCGGATACGCTCACAGAGAAACACTCCTGTTCTTTATCGACATTCGAATACGGGAGACGATTGAGTGCATGGATTCATCCCGCTGAAAAATGCGTTTCATTGCTTTGCCTGCCTTTTGAAGAAACCAAACGCCAAAACGAAGCGGTTTTGTCAACTTCCAAAAGGTTCTTTGCTCATATGCGCTGATCTGTAGGGCGGTTCTTTGATCGATATCGGCTAGAAAGCCCCGCACATAGTCGTTTACGTATTCTGTCAACGATATCTGCGTTTTGCTCAGAAGAGCTGAAAGTTGATTCTGGATTTCCATTTCCATTGCGGCGTATTCCGTTGCCCCCAGCAGCAGGTTAAAGATCATTTTCCAGCGCGCTAATGCCTGTAGAGGTTCCTGCGGTATCACAATCAATTTTTCAAAACAGGAGGCTCCCAAAGCCCTCGGGGCTATGCCACTCGTAACCAGCAGCGCCTCGGACAGAGGATTCTTAAAATCGGCATTCGCCGCAAAGTATGCGTTGTGTTGGCTTTCCAGCGTTCTATTTACATCATGAAACGAAGCAATCGCACTAATTTCCATACCCTTAAGAAAATCAAAAACATGCTCATACTGCATTATATTCCCTGTATCGAAGCACCAAAACAATCTGGCGTTGAGCAAGTGGCATAATACACTTAAGCGTAAGGAAGTGTTTTCGTCGACAGCAGCGCATCCAATGGCTATCACATGGATATCCTTGAGAATCGCCAGTTTATCCTTATCGATTTGGTGATACAGAAGGGCGATAGTATACTGCGTTGATATCAATGCCATGCCCGTCGAGATTTCTTTCAGCACCTCATCGGTCACGTTTTCACAATAGATTACGACCATCGGTTTATCGCTATGGGAGCGGTGCAAGCAGTGTTCCCATACAATGCCGGTATTGAGAACGCCAAGCAGTTGGGAACAGAAATCTTTTGCGAGCGCCTCGGGCTTGTCAAGCATCAGACGCAATTGTTCCATGATTTGTGTCGCTGAAAATGGCAGCTGCTGATACTTCATATAACTATTGAGCAAATCAAAAACATACTGGATGCCATTCGCACGAAAACGATACAATACATAATTTTGAAAATCCAAAGGTGGGATATCCTGTATGCCGTTACCCATAAACAGGTCGATTTCTTTCAAGGTATCCAGCTTTTTACGTTTTGATACCTGCTGAGGATGAATGCGCATACAGGATAAGCATTCAGGTTCTACAACAACATCGGCAACAGTCATGATTCGTAACCACATATCATATTCGTGCGTTGCAAGCGATGGCGTGAATTGACCGTATTGATCAAAAAGGATCTTGGGGATAAGAACCATAATGCCATTAAACCCCACATTCCCCAGAAACAAAAAACATGCCGGGTTGTCAAAATCATAATCCTGCTGAACATATGACTTGTACAATTCTTTTCCGTTTTCATCAATAAACATGCAACTGCAGATGCAAAAAGCAGGTCTTACACTTTTATGCTTCTGAAGCGCTATAACCTGCTTTTCAATTTTCTCAGGCAGATAAAGGTCATCATGGCTCAACCATGAGAAATACTCACCGCGCATTTGATCGATTCCGAAATTCAGCGCAGATACAACGCCACCGTTTTCTTTTTTAAAATAGCGTATCTTATCAGCATAGGACATTGCGATATCGTGTGTTGCACCGCCATCCGTAGAACCGTCATTGATCACCAGTATCTCAAGGTTGGGGTAGGTCTGCGCAAGCGCACTGTCGATGGCTTCGCGCATATAGTTCGCCCCGTTGTAAACAGGAATCACGATTGACACCAGGGGATGAAAATCTTTATCCATCAGCGAAGTTCTCCTTGCCAAACTTTCCACAGTTCGGGAAAGATGCATATTCTACTTGTTTCCACCATAACCTGTGCAGAATCGACTTTGAAACCAACTGGTTTATGATGCGTTTACTGCTGCGTCTTTTTATGCCATTGAGCCTGAACCAAAGCATAGACCATAATTCAACAGCTCAGGAGTGCCTGCAAAGCATTTTTGGCGATACGGCCGATCACCACGATGCCTCCTGCCCTCCGCTTCCTATTGCATATTGTTTACCCACCCCGTAAGGATCGGGGGGAATCACCGATGCAGGCGGCGGGCAGTTGGTCAGTACTATGACCCCCTGAGGCCTGCGCCCCAGGGATCAACGGTATTCTTGTGGCAATGCGCATATAACCCTCGTTCTTTAACCATCTTTGGATGACTTATGTTTTCAAAGAGAGTTTCCCTAAACCCCTCCTGATGGTCTCCTTCCATCCATATCGCAACAGCGCTCGCTTGATTCTGGTGCGAAGATCCCATTTGGGCCGCCGGATGTACCGAACGATCCTGTTCCTTGGCATTTGGTAATACTGCTCCATCCTTTGGCGAATTTTTGCGTCAAGGTTTTCCTCACTATTGTAAGCCTCGTCCTGCGCTGCCATCTCTACCCCTGGTTTCCCTTCGCTATTCGCTTCCAGTACTCGGAGCAGCGCTGCCTTCTCCCCTGTATTACTGCAGTGATAACTGTATTTGTCCCGCGAAGCCGCGGCGCCATAGTAACGCTTTGCTGCCTCATATTTCGTATTCGCCACAGTACCATACATCTGCCGATAATACCGGTAGGGCGTGCCGGAAATCTCCGCTCTTTCAGCATCGGTCAGCATTTGGTCGGCTTTAATCAAAAAGGTACATGCATCGTCGATAAACTCCGGAATGGTTTGATTGCCAGCCAGCGGGTGCAGGCGCGACGTCATATCGCAATGGGCACAATGACGGATTCTGGCTCTGCGAAAAGCACGAAACCACATATCGTAATCCTGCGTGGTGAGTTGAGCTTCATCAAACAGCCCGACCCTGTCAAAATGGCTTCGATGGATCAGGGTCGCGCATCCGTGGATGAGCTGAAACATAACCGGAAAAAGAGAAACCGATAGCTGCCGATCAGTAAACCATTTCTCCATCAGCACCGGAAGCTGATGCCCGGTGACCGTATCATAATAGATATAATCGCTGTATATCAACGTTTCCGGGTACTCAGCGGGGATCGTCTGGAGTTCATGGAGCACCTTGTCGGGGTGATAGTAATCATCATGGGACAGCCAAGAGAAATAATCGCCCCGCATCTGCCGGATGCCGAGATTCACAGCCGATGCGACGCCGCCGTTTGCCTTTGCAAAGTAGCGGATTTTGTCGCCGAAGGACAGCGCGATCCGTTCCGTCTCCCCGCCGTCCGTGGAACCGTCGTTTACGACGATGGTTTCACAATGCGGATATGTCTGAGAAAGAGCGCTTTCAATCGCACAGGCCAGATAGTTTGCGCCATTGTAAACGGGAATCACAATCGAAACCAGAGGTTCATTCATCTTGCGTGTTTGCGGAAATGCCCTGATGCAGCAGTGCCGCCGGGATTCCCTCCCCCATGTGATTTAGGTAGTAAGCATAAGCTTCGCACAGCCCCTTTGCCTCACCGAAGGCCACCTGATGGCCGTGATCCATCCAGAGCACCTTATTGCACAGCGCCTGCAACTGCGTCACAGAGTGGGACACTAAAATCGTGGTGGTGCCGTTTCCCATGATCTCGCGCATCTTTCTTGCGCTTTTATCCTGAAACGCGCCGTCGCCGACGGAAAGCACCTCATCCAGAATCAGGATGTCCGGCCGCACCATGCTGGCAATGGCGAAGGCGATGCGCGCTTTCATGCCGGAGGAAAGCTGACGGAATGGGCGGTCCGCAAACTCCGTCAGCTCCGCAAAGGCGATAATCTCCTCACACTTCTCATCCATAAACGCTCTGGTATAGCCAAGCAGTGCGCCCCGCAGATAGGCGTTTTCCCGCACGGTGAGGTCTTCATCAAAACCGGAGGCCAACTCCAGCAGAGCGGCAATCTTCCCCTTGGCCATTACCGTACCTCTGGTAGGCGTCATGACTCCGCTGACGGCCTTCAACAGTGTGGATTTTCCCGCGCCGTTTACACCCACAATCCCCAACATATCGCCCTTTTCCAGCGAGAACGAAATACCGTCCACAGCCCAGAACTGATGCGCGTTGTACGTCTTGGTCAGCTTTCGCATAAGGTATTCCTTGAGCCCAATGTCCTTGAAATCGCCGGTCATATACAGTATGGCTACGCTGTCCACGGACAGGACGATATTAGAAATTTCTTCGCTCATCATGGCCTCATTCTCTCAAACATAGTATAAAAACCGGTTGTTGTATTTTTTGTAGATCATGGCTCCAATCAGGTTGACCGCCAGCGCATAGAACATCGATAGCAGGAAGAACGCGACGCTGGGCAAGTGCCCATCAATCACCACAACTCTGAAAAACTTGATGTACACATATACCGGGTTTAACATGAATAATCGCTGGTAGGCGAGGGGGAAGCTTTCCACCCGATAGAAGATGGCAGACAGATACATCAACAGCGTGGTGAAGATGCCATATAGATACTTCGTATCCTGGAAAAACAGGTTCACCGCGGACAGGATCATGCTTACGCCGATGTTGAACGCCAGCAGGAACAGGATCGGAAACAGCAAAAACAGGAAGGACCACGTGAATGTGATTCCATCAATGGCGGCAAACACGAAAAAAATACAGGTGGTCAACATGAAGTTGATGAAGGCGGAGGTGTTCGCCGACAGCACGAACATATACTTGGGAAGGTTTACCTTTGAAAAGATATCCTTATTGCTGATCAACGCATACATTCCGCTATTGGTAGCTTCCGTGAAATAGGAATACACCAGGTTGCCCGCAAACAGGTAGGTGGTATAATAGGGAATCTTCGTGCCGAAGAACTGGGTAAACACAACGCGCATAATCAGTAACGTGAGCAGCGGGTTCAACACACTCCATAGCATGCCGAGCATAGTCCGCTTATACTTTTTGCGAAAATCCCGTTTGGTCAGTTCCTCAAACAGGAATCGGAACTCGCTTAGCTTTTGCAACATTTCGGTTCTTATGACCTCCATAATTCCTTAATATGGATCGCCTCTGCCTGAATATCGTATCCCGCTGCCCGTGCGCTTTCGCAACCGTCGGTTCGGTTGCTCCCCTGCTCCCTGAGGTGTGCCATCGCATCACTCCATCCTTGGACACTGTGGATGGATACAAAGGCAACCTTGTCACGAAAGCGAACTTCTTGCGGTATTCTGTCCGAAAGGATGCAGGGTAGACCGCTCGTCTGTGCTTCTACAGCGGCGATCCCCAAACCTTCAAATTGGGATGGCATCGCGAATAAGTCCATTGCCTGCAAAAGCTGAGGCACATCGCTCCTGCTTCCCAGAAAATGTACCGCCTTCGCAATCTTTAGCGTCTGGGCTCTTTGCTCCAGCACAGGCCGGTCGGGGCCTTCTCCCACCAGCAACAACACAGCATCGGGATATTGCTGGTGAAACGTGGCAAACGCATCCAGCAAGAACCCCTGATTCTTCACTTTGTGAAGGTGTCCAACATGGCCAATCACATAGGCATGCTCCAAACCGAGTTGCCGCCTGTACGCATCCCGAACCTGAGCATGATACCGATATTTCTCAACTGGGATTGCATTGGGGATGATGCGGTATGCCTGATTTTCCAGCACGGTTTTGGGAAACGCCCAGCGCGCAGCTTGCTGAGAACAGGCCCATAGATCCGTGGCCACCTTATCCACGCTTTTTCGGTGGTATTGATGCAGCCATCCCTGAATACACCCCTTCAAGCTCCGATCCACATTGTCCGCGTTGTGACTGTGATAGATACGGCGGGGAATTCCAAACCGTTTTGCGAGCAACAGCGGGGTCATATCGTTCATCATACACTCATTATCCCAAATCACATCGTACGCTGCGGCATGTTCCTTGAAAAAACGATGGATTTGCCTGTAAAACTTGAACGGGTTTTTACTGCGCCGAGTAATCGGATAGATTTGACCGCCCATTTTCGCAATGCGGTCTTTAAAACTGCACTCGGGAAAACGGCACAGAAAGTCGAAGTGAATACTGTCTCCCGATAATTGCTCACAGTAGTTCATGACGAAGCTTTCGAGTCCGCCCACCAAATTCGTCATGCCGACAACGAGGATTCGAAGCGGTTGGTTGTCAGGCTGTCCCCGGTTCTGATTCATACGCTTCTGATTCTTTCGTATATTTTCCAAAATGCGTCATAAACTCCCGTTCCCATTTTTACGGACAGAATCCCGACCTTGTCCCGTAGCGGTGCCTGTGCATCCCACAGCACCTCCGCGGCTCCGGCACGAATTTGTCGATCCAGCTCGTCCCGTATCTCCGTTTCAGCTCCGTTACAGCCTATCATATAACGTCTCGTACTGAGCAAAGCATGCATCTTCCGGCGTGCAATTGCATTTTCCAAACCTTTGCTGTGTGCGGCGATGATCCCTGTCATATGATCAACGGCGGATAGATAGTCCAGCTTGCTTTGGCTGAACCTGCCCCGGCTCAGGGAATCCGTCTGGATTCGGTAGTGATACTGCGGTTTGCCTCCATAGACAAGGCTACCTGCGGCCAGCAGAACTTCCGCGATCCGGTAGGTGTCCTCAAACAGGCGGCTCTCCGGGTACTGAATCCCATCCAGCACTTCCCTTTGATAGAGCTTCCCCCAAGCGCTGACATCCGGGGATCGGTCATAGAGAAGATTGAAAAAGGCTTCCTGCGGAGTCAGGCTGATTTGGGAATCCGAAACTGCGAAGCGCGGCTGCGATTTCGAGCCCCGGTCTATCCAATGGTTACAGGCGCTGACAGCGCAATGCGCGGTTTGCAGCAAGGTGAGCAGATAGGCAAGATATGTTGGCTCGACCCAATCATCCGCATCCACAAAGCTGATATAGCTGCCTTTGGATGCCCGAATTCCAAGGTTGCGCGTCGCTGCCAAACCATGGTTTTCCTGCTTATGATAGTGGATTCGGCTGTCCTTTTGGGCGTAGGCGCAACAGATTTCCGGCGTATGGTCCGTGGAACCGTCGTTCATCAGGATGATTTCATATTCCGGATAGGTTTGCGCAAGGAGTGCATCAAGACAGGCTGGCAGAAACGCCGCTCCGTTATAAACCGGTATGATGACAGAAATGAGTGGCAGCATTTCTAGGTACACCTCCTGCCTCTGACCATCTTTCTTTTCAAAAACGCCCCGATCTTTTTGGGCCAATGCTGGTTTTCCAGATGCACGACGGGCATACTTGCATAGCGGATTCCATTTTTTTCGAGCCAGATGTCCAGCATCCGCTCAGAGATAAAACCAAAAACCCGAGCATCCTGACGGCTGTAACTGGAGATGTCCAGCCGTTTTTCCAGCTCAAACAGGAGGGGGAACAGCCACCCGCAATAGGCGTCGAGCAGTTCTCTGCGGAACACCAGCATATTCAGCCGATGACCGCTGGTGCGGCGCATAACGCTTTCCCAATGGGGCAGGTATTCCGGACAAAGCTCCGCCAGAATCTCCTTGGTTTTCAACAGATCCACCTCATGGTGTGCGTGGGCATACTGGGAGTAATTGGTTTCGATCCAGTAGTGCCGTTTCCGGGGAAGGATCACATCCGCTTTTTGCAGCTTACGTTCGATGAAGGGTTTGGTGGCGATTCGGGTTCGTTGATCGCCCCACAATCGGCATGCGAAGTATCGGCGATAATGGGTGATCCCCACATAGGCGGAATCCAGATTTTTCCATGCCCAATAAAGCGCTGTAAGCTCACAGAAATTCAGGTTTTTGTTGCTGATGTTGACCCCTGCATCGTCTCTCAGCCATTCCGGATGGAGGGAGGGCTTTCCGATGCTGCCCACCTGAAGGGGCAGATACATGGGATCGTTCGGCATCCAATACTCCTTATGGGCGGCAACGATAATTTTGATATCCATATTCAGATCGTCAACTCTTTCTGTGCTGCATACGGAGCCTTTATCAAAAAGCGAGGTATCCCGTGCAAGGCAATACATAACAAGCCTACCGCCCAACAGGATGTTATCTCTTTTTCATCAAGGTATCATACCGCAGAAACAGTGCCTGATATATCCATGAAAAATGGTATAATCACCATAGAAGGGTTCAATCACCGTAGATATGGAGAAGAACCGAGAGACTTTCAAGAACATTTCGAGCATCCTTGTTGTGCAGTAAAAACTATAATGGTTTTGCCAGAGACTGTCAACCCTTCAGCAACCTTTTCAGAACATAAAAAGTTGCTTGTTTTGTGCCCATTCGCAAGTGGGAACGCGGAGCCTGCAACGCCTCGTCCGGCGCCAAACCCATTCCGATGTGTGGCATCATTGCTTTTCCTGCTTTAGTTTATTTTTTCGTGATTGAGCCAACCACCGAATGCCGTTTGAAAAAGAATCTTGATATCCAACCCCACGGTCCAGTTTTCGATATACCATACGTCATACTCAATTCGCTTTACAATGCTGGTATCCCCGCGGTATCCATTCACTTGCGCCCATCCTGTCATTCCCGGCCGCACCTGATGTTTTACCATGTAGAGCGGGATTTCTTCTTTGAATTTTTCAACATATAACGGGATCTCAGGGCGTGGCCCCACTAAACTCATTTCACCGCGGATAACGTTGATCAGTTGCGGGAGTTCATCAATGCTGAATTTTCTCAAAAAACTGCCAAAGCGGGTCTTTCTGGCATCTTCGTTTTGGGTCCATGCGGTATCTTGCGTGGCATTAACCCGCATGCTTCGAAACTTGTACATTTTAAACAGCTTTTTATTTCGACCCACCCGTTGTTGCGTAAACAGGATAGGACCCGGGCTTGATATCAGAATACCGAGGGCTATGAACACCATGACAGGGGACAGTAAGATTACCAGGCAAATACTGACGAAGATATCCCCCATTCGCTTTAGCGCGGCATACCCAATATTATCCAAAGGATTGCTGCGCAGATTGAATAGCTTGGTATCTCCAATGATATCAATGGTCGGATGGGACGGAATAATATCATTATAAAATGGGATGATGCCAACCTTCGTACCGTATTTTTCGCATAAGGAGATGGTTTGCGTAATCCACTTTGTTTCATGAGAATCAATCGCAATCACAACTTCATCGATATCCATTTCCTTGAGTTTGCTCTCTAGGTCCATGAACCCGCCCAATAGATTCGCCATGCCTTCCTGGGGCATCTCACCGATGAACCCATCAATCGAAAAGCCCAAAAAACTTCTTTCTTGAACATTGCGCGCATATTGCTGCGCAATGTTTCCAGTTCCAACCACTAGAATATGTTTCTGGTTGAAACCCACTTTGCGAATTTCCGAAAGAATTTTGCGCAAAACCAATCGTTTTAAGCTTAGACTGAAGATGTCCACCGCAGTAAAAACAATCAAAACGCCGCGGGAGAAGTCTTCCAGGCGAAATGCGAAAAAAACGCCACTGATGATTATGACACCAAGCAGGTTTGCGTTGATAATGGAAACAAAATCCTTACTCAGCCGACGAATACGGGATGTATTGTATAGGCCAAACAGTGCCAGCAAGAGTAACAACAGAAGCGTATAGATCATCCCAGCAATGAGGAACCCTTGTCTGACAGAACGTATGGAGGCGAAGTTGTTCGGATCGTGTTTAAGAACATCGAACCATAACCAGGTTGTAAAGATGTAGGAAGAAGCAATGATCAACCCATCAAGCAATACATTGATATAGTTCAGAAAGCGCTGGTTTTTTTTGATCAAAAGCACCATCTCCCTTTTTGTCAACCAACGAGCGAAAAGACGATTTCAATCCATGCGATAGCATCTAAATGAATGGTGTCGTTTTGTTGAATCGCTTCACCGCATCGGGCGTTCTCGCCATACCCTAGCGAGTAAGACGTCTCCATAGGATTAATTAGCGGGCACCGTAAGATCAATACAGGAGAGAATCGATTGTGCGGTTTAGATTTGAGACTTGTCCCTTTCAAACCTTGCTTTAGCAATAATCACACCAGCAAACAAGAAGAAGATAACGTTAATCAGATCGAAACAATAGAAAACGAATGGCTCCAGCATGCCATGGATGAATATCATTGCCGGAATCAACGTCAAAATGCGATCAGAGACATCTGCATCTCTGGAGCGAAACAGGATGAAGCTATCTTTTGCTAGCCGAAAACTGAACAGGATGCAAATGGCCAATCCCAATATCCCCATGGTTGATAATACCTGTAAAAACGAGTTGTGCGTGTGGCTTACAGGCGAAAGCAAATACTTATTGGCCTCTTTTAATGCGCTGGCATCTGAGGAACCCAAAAGAAATGCCTTGGGATTGTCAAACATTCCTTTGATAACGGCAACATAGATACCCACACGACCATTGAGTGTCGCTGCATCGTCGAACGAGTCGCGATTCGCAATGACGGTTGCCTGTTGAGACGTTGCCGGAACCTGTGGAGAAGAATCAGCGGGGGCTAATTCGACTGATAAAGCGGGGTTGTTCTCTTGCTGTGTGCTTGTTGAATTGGGTTCAACACTACCGATGACTTGCGAGGTTGAAGATGCTTTTGAGAGCTCCATAACAACATTGCGTACGAATCCATAACTCATATAAATGGCTATACCTGCAATCAATGCAATGAATAGGAGAGACAGTCTTTTTAACGCCTGGCTTTTAAAGCTTATTTTCCCGCTTATCGCAATGATCAACGATAAGCTCAAAAATAATGCCAAATTGATCATTGCTGTCCTTGATACTGTTAATGTAACAGCACAAAAGAGACTTACGGACACCAAAATCAATGGAAAAAGTAAGAGTTTCTTGTGCTTTGAATATGAATAAAAATAGAGGGTTATTAACAAACAAACACCAAAAGTACAACCGAGCAAATTGGGGTGCTTGTTGAAAACCGCCAGTCGAAATTCCTGATTGATTTCAATGGCTGATGTTGCACTGGGGAGGGAAAGTGGGGTATTTGTGATCGCTGAATAAATAGACAACCAAGCGATGACCAAAGAAAAACCAACAAATAGGATGCTAATGATAGATAGAAGTGCATTTCGTCTTTGCTCGCCAGCTATGGAGTAAAATGGCAAAGCAAGTCCTATAGCCCCAATAATAACGACAAGCTTGAATTTCCCATCGAGCAAGTAATGGTCACCATTTAGGATCCGCGTGATGACAAACCAAAGGATAAACGCAATGCCGAGCTGAAATTCAATCTTCGTAGCGAATAAATTGTGTGCATAGATCATTCCAATTGCAAATACAAGAAGGGGAAGCGTGATGTTCTCTAGCACCATCGTTCCGACATCATACGAATACCATTGTAGGAGGACAGAGAGAATAAAAAGGAATAGAACACCGAACATTAAAATTCGATGATGCCTAGTAAAGTTACCACTCATAACCTTGAACATGATAATCATTCCCTAGTTTAAATATTTGCGGAGTACGCTAGAATCATTCGCAAGGCCTAATTTGACATAAAGGATTTATTGTAATTTATTAGTCATAGAACAGTTATTTTACCGAGAAATTGTTAACATGTCAATCCTTTGGAAATGTCTTGATAGGGTGTAAATTGTAATTCTACATATAAAATGTATTCAATTACCAAAGTAGGTAGCCAAAAACATCCTCTTCGTTTATAATGAAATGGCTAGCCATTCTCATGTTTAGCGAAGGAGATATCTTATGCCATTGCACATCGCAAACGATTCTTCAAAAAATCTCTTCCATAGGGTCATCGCCCTGTTGCTTGCCTCCATTGGTATTGGTTTGTGTGCGATACTGTTGGGCGGCTCCCGGGCTGTGGGCTATCGGTTTGTTTGGATCGCAGCCTTCGCGTTGCTGGCTGTTGGAAATGATCGGTTTATGGCCATGGAGGATGTACGTGCCCAGCGCTACTTTGGAGGGCTGGGTGCTTTGTTTGCCATTGCACAGGCTATGGGCTACCGCTTGCAGTTTGCGCAACAAAGCGGTTTGGCTGGCCTGTTCCTGTGCCTTGGGATAGGGCTATGCTTTGCTCCGGCTTTAGCCTACCTGTTTACACTCGTAGCTCATGCACTAGGCAACATCAAGCTTTCGGCGGAACCAACAAAGCCGGGCAAAGTGTTCTGGATAAGCCTGATTACGATATTGATCTGTTGGGCGCCGGTGTTTTTAGCCTATTATCCGGGTTTATTTACGTATGATGTAGGCACGCAAATCGGCGAAATTATTTCTGGCAAGCTGACCAATCGTAATCCTTTAATCCATACTCTTTTCTTGGGGGGATTTTATCTTTTCGGCGGGATGCTGGGCAGCTACAGTACCGGTATCGCTATGGCGGTTCTATTGCAGATGTTGGCCATGGCCGCCATTTTTGCCTATCTCTTACGCTACCTTGCAATTTTGAGAACCGCCAGATTCTTGCGCGTGCTTGCCCTCCTCCTTTTTGCGGTATTGCCGATTCACTCCATGCTTGCGATCAGTTGCACAAAGGATACGTTATTTAGCGGCTTACTGTTGCTTTTTGCCATTCGGCTGCACCAACTCAGCCGCGAACCCGGATTGCTTCGCAACCGACGCTGGTTGATCCTCACCATGAGTATGATCGTTTTGATATGTTTATTGCGAAACAACGCCTTTTTTGCAATATTCCTTTGCATCCCTCTTGGTTTTCTGATCATCCCTAAAGGCTTGCGGATGCGCTTTACCGTCCTTTTAATGGGTTCCCTGCTGGTTTACTTTGGCGGTAGCATGGCAATTAAGGGGCTATTGCATGCAGATGGTATTTCTCCAACAGAATTGGTCAGCGTGCCCTCGCAGCAAATGAGCCGAGTCTATATGCTGCACCATGAGGAATTACCGGCCAGTGTGGAAATTGAGTACTACTTGCCTACGGTGCGCGACTATACCCCCTATTCGGCTGACCCCGTGAAAACCTTTGCCATTGTCAACCATCCTTACCGTATGTGGGGCTTTCTAAAGCTTTGGGGCAAAATCGGGTTGAAATACCCGATCGAATACCTGGATGCCTTTTTGTTTACCAATCGAGGGTATTGGTGGCTGGACGACACCACCCATGCCGCAATCTATGGCGAGGGGCTGGCAACGCGACAGGGTTATTTGCTTTCCGATACCAAGAAAGGAATGGGAGTAGAGCATACCAGCTTATTCCCTCCGCTTGAAACGCTGTTTGAAAAACTGTTTTCCAACAACGAGTATCAGCGTTTTCCCGGGATATCGCTGTTGTTTGCGCCTTCGCTGTATGTTTGGCTCACCTTGTTTTCACTGTTTTGCGGTATGTACCTTCGTAAACGCGCGCTATGTACCTTAAGCGGTTTCCTGTTATGTTACCTGTTACCCTTGAGCTTTGGGGCTTGCGTATTGATCCGTTATGTATATCCCCTGATTGTTTGCCTGCCGTTATTGCTGGCATTGCCGGGCGATGATCGCATAGTAACAGACGGTGAAAGCCTCAGCACGCCTGATTCAGCGGAGAAATCCGCGTGATGGCTCTATCTGCTTGCGAATGGGCAATCGGGGGAACCTGCCCTTACATTCAATTGCTTATGGTTGTATCCCAAAGCTGGAGGTTCGATGAATGAACACTTCAAAAACTCTTTTGCGCAAACGCCTCCTATGGCTTATCGGAATTGTGGGGCTTGTTGCGATTTTTCTGGGGATTACCTATCTGGGATGGTATCAAAAAGCGCACCGAATTCAAACCTTGATGCAGGTGCTTCTGCTTTTGGGCACGATCGCGATTTTTGGATACCGCAAGCATTGGAAAGACAGGGACTGGCTTGTGGTTCTCATTCTGCTTGCAGGCATTGTGGTGAGAGTCGGGTATGCGCTTTACACCCCGACCACGTTACGCTTTCACGACCTTGCCCCCATTGACATTCGAGCAACCGGGCACGCCGGTTATGTGCTAAACCTGTACCAAAACGGCACGCTGCCGCCAACGAATGACTTCCAGTTTGCACAGCCCCCGTTTTACTATTTTCTGGCAGCCATTTCCATGAAGATATACGAGGTGACCTCCGGCATCACGAACTCGGTCGAGCTCTTTGAGGCGGTTCGGCTGGTATCCTGCATCGCGTCAATCGCTGCCTTGCTGGTCAGCTACCGCATTTGTCGCGAGTTAAAGCTGAATGGTAAATCAACCCGCATCGCCCTTGCCGTGTGCGCCTTTTTGCCAAACCACTATCTGCTGGCCGGGAGGGCGAATCCGGATGGTTTGGCTGTATTCTTCTGCTTTTGTATTGTGTGGTTTGCGCTGCGCTGGTATCGTGACCCATCGATCAAAAACACAGTTGGCCTGGCACTCTGCTTCGGTTTGGGAATGATGACAAAAATGACGGTCGCCGTTTTAGCATTTCCCGTGGGCGCGATGATGATGTTGCTGTTCTGGAAGCAGTGCATCCGCCAAGGCAATTGGCGGCTGGTGGCTCGTCTTTCCCTTTTTCTGGTGATCGCGGTTCCTCTTGGCTTGTGGCACCCTATCCGCAACGCGATTCTCTACCATCAATCGATGATCAACGTTAATGAAATGACGCCGGCAGATCCTCAATACATTGGAAACCTTTCCCTGATCAGCCGATATCTCCTGTTCGATCCGGCGAAGCTGTTTTCCCCGCTGTATATCGATTGGGCGACCGGCACGAATGTGATTCTCTATACCGTAAAGAGCGCTGTGTTTGGGGAGTTCAGTTATGATATTACGCCCCTTGTTCCACAGGTGTTGCTGGTTAGCAACATACTGCTGATTGCGCTTTCGGCCTATGCAACGTTACGGGTTGCCATACAGGCTTTTCGCACGCATGATGTCAACTGGGGCTTTCTGGTTTGTACAGGGGCGATTGTCTTGCTATCCTATTTGCTGTTTACAGCACGATACCCGTTCTGCTGCTCGATGGATTATCGCTATATGGTGCCTACCTCGCTGATTGGGGCACTGGTGCTGGCGAAATATTCGGAGAGCCGACCTGTGAATTCCTTTGGCAATAAGCTTTTCAGAGGGGTTGTTTGGCTAGGGGTCATGTTGTTTTCCCTTGCTTCCATCGCGATGTATACCAATATCGCTTAGGGTTTAAGCTCTATCCATACCACATCGCCAAAATCGCTGGATTGGGATGAGGGTAAGACGGAATCCGGAATTGTTGAGATGGAGTCCACTCCCCAAACCCAAAGAGGCTTACCCTTCCTAAACAGCGACACCCAACCCATGCGTTATCGGCAATCCCTAATGGAGTTCGTCGACAACAAGTGAACCAAACCAAACCCTATACTCACGCGCGTGGCATTCACGCCGTGCACAAATACAGGTTGCATTGGGTCAATATCAAGCGAAGTAACAGCCCAAGCGACTATTCATATCGATCTACAATGACACTCCCCAGGCCGTAGTATTTGGCAAAAAAGATATTTGGAGCATAATCCGGAGCGTCTGTGAGCTCGTTTAAACCAAAGAAGGCATCATACTTCGATAAGCCTTTTATGCCATACGTTGTAACATCCTGAATGCCGGAATCTCTGGCAACGCATACCTCGTTAACCCGTGCCTGTGCCTGCCGAAAGCGATTATAGGCATTGGGGACTGCATTGGCCATTTCAAGCGCCATCGTCAGCGCTAACACGCTAGCCAGTATAGGGACGATGGTGTCTGTATAGGATGAACTGGAGGCGTAGAGTGCCAATGTGATTGCGATGATCAATAGGTAGGTTGTATTGACAAAGGCTCGGTCAGGATAATAATAGGCGGCAGTCATGATGAAATTGCTGACAACGGAACAAATGAAAAGCCCTGCGGAAAAGGCAAGTTGATCTGTGGAGGCGTTTGGATTTTTTTTGGAAAAAAAGAATACGATGAAATAGGCAACGGAAAGCCAAAGCCCATGTTTTCGCCACATATCAAGAGCCACGCCAAAGTGTTGAGCAATCTGGTTCAAGCTTGCTGACGAGCTGGACATATCCCTGCTTGTGCCTGGAGAAAAAACCAATAACAACCATCCAAGAAGGGTGAAGCCAATCGCGATCAGCATCCAGGCATAAACCTTTCGTTTTTGCAGCAGCTGCCATAAAATGCATAGCCCCATAAAAAGGATGGCGGAGGTAGAGGTGTTTTCCGTTGAATTACCGATATAAAGGGATGCTGCGGCAATGAAAAACCATTTCCATGAACCCGTGATATTCTTTTTTCGAATGACGATGTCCGAAAAAGGCACAAAAACCCACACCATTAAAGTATCTCGCCAAAGGTAATTGATAGACCCCGTCAGCCACAAATTGGTCTGTCCAAAAGCAATGGGAAACAAAAAGACGGCTCCAGTTAAAATCAGTAAAAGTTGCCAATCATATTTGGATTGGGATGCCTTGATGAGCCGGTACATACCCAGAATAAAGACGATGAAAATAACGGAATTGAGGATCGAAAAGATTGCTCGGGGAAGCAGCAGGAAAAGGTGGACAAAAAAGTCTGGAATGATGCGGCCATTGAGCACCTGAGCGTGCTTAACAAGGGATGGAAATATTTCAGAAACGCTTTGAATACGGTCTTTTGTAGCAAAACTAAAGGAATACATATAATCATCTGCCACCATGGGAGTCAGCAGATTGAGCATCAGTACGGTGATGAAAACGATGAAGAGGACAATTAAAAAAATATACTTACGTTTTTCTTTCATGTTGTTTTATCCTTTCATTATTTAATTGTCAATATAGCATATTTGGAACTTGTATAGCAACAGAGCATTTCATATTTTATACTTCTGTGCGTGTAGGACTGCAATACATATTGGACACGAAAGAAAAAGGATGAAGGATAAGGCAAGAAGCGGTATCGTTGAGTTGCACACACCAACACTACCGCTGACAGTGTTTGATGTACGGAGGGGTTTGGCGCTTACACAATCGGAGCTGGGTGCACTCTGAAATGGAGAATCGTGTAAGGATACGACTCGAACCGCCCCCCCTCAAGGTCAAGCGCTGCTAGCGGCGCTTGACCTTGAGGGGGGCGGTTCGCATTTTTATCCGGCTCGGGGGATCTGGAAATATCATCTGGCGGCTACAGCTTAGCGTTCGGGTTTCTACAAACGTGCGTAAAAATTCTTGACTTGACCTTTTAAAGTATATGTCAAATTTGAAATATACGTTCATGGTTCCTTAACAAGGCATATTCCGTTCTTCGTCTGCCTGACGAAATACAGAGTATGGTCCTGAATCGCGGATGGATTTGCAAAAAGTGGGGCAAAGGTTTTAATAAACTGTGCATCGACATGGTGTAGTAAAACGTGTGTGTAATGGTCTTTTTGCAAAGCGCTCTGCCACCCAGCCAGATCAAGGCTCTCGTTGGTCCAAATATCTTCATCGGAATATTTTTTCCCGATGCTCCATGAAAAATATTCATTATAGATCTGCACCGGCAGTGCTACAAAATGCGCCGTATAATAGGTAAAGCCAGTTGAATTCTGGTCGATAAACCAAATACGAGTTCTCTCTTGGTCAAGATTCGAGCAATAGCTCTCAATATATTGATAATCATTCCTCACCGATTGTCTATCTGCAATTTGATTGCGTGCATATATTATTGAAGGTATGGTATTTTGAGAGAAAAGCAGAATAAAACAGATTAGAATTGCAGACGTAAAATGGAACAACCCACGTTTAGCATGCTTTACACTGAGATACAGAAAATATCCACAAAGGCTAAAGAAGATGCCTAGCTTCATTGTATTCATATATCTATCGAAACTCGCAAGCCTCGTTCCTTCATATTCGCCAAACTTAAAGAGGTATAAAGAAAGAAGGATGGCAACATAGACTAAAAAGCATAAAATTAGAGCATGTAGTATAATATTACTTCTTCGCTTTTGAAGCCCTTCTTGACCACTATAGTAATTATAGATAATAACCGACATGAAAATAAAAATTAACAACCAAGAAAAGACGTTGATTGTGAACAAATTGTTGCTTGTACTAGAAAAAAGGGTAGTGATAAATGTTGATATAATGTTGTATTGATAAACTGGCGCTTTGCCAGAAAACAGCGCAACCAGCGCGCCAAGGCTCACGCCAGTGGTCGCGTCAGTTTGGGTAATATGATAGATATTTAAATAAGCTTCCCATGAAAACTTGGCAAACAGGATACCGCATAAGGGTATGCTTAACAGGATAAGATTATGCCAGTTGGATTTTCGCTGCGGATATTCAGCCAACGAACATTCCGATAGATATAGCATAACCATAGATAGCCAAAGTAATACTGACAAGCCTAGACCGGAAGATTTCGTGAGGGACAAAACGCAAAGTGCCATAGCAATATAGAGAGAGGTAGAAATTCCATCCTTTATGCTCTTTGCATGAATATTGCGAGTCATAAGTACATACATCACATGGAAGAATATCAAACCCAACAAACTATCAACAAGCAGGGAGGTGTAATGATCTGAAAAAAAGACCAAAGGAACGAAAAATGATAGGATTAAAATCGGGATGATCCGTTTCCATGTTTTCCAAGTGCAAAGGGTAAAAAGAGGCAATACAAGCGCATATTGATAGATTGCTTTCGCCAAATACAGATTTTGTTCCAAAAAAACCGTTTTGTTTGTGTTCCAGAGATAAAACGATTCAAATAGCGCAGTAGCTGGTGGGTAATTATAGAAGATAATAGTATAATCGCCCCGATTGCCAAAATTCCTCGTGTAGAACATGATCTTTGCAATCAAGCCCCAATGGGACATCTCATCCCATATACAGACAAGTTGCCCGTGGTTGATAAAATAATTGATAAAGAAGAAAAGCATAAAAGCAAGGAACCCGGGTGTGAAAAACGCGCTTGTTATCTGCCGAACTTGTTTCTTTTTTTTAAGAAGCCAAACGATGGAGAACACAATCGAAGCAAACGCGAGCCCTGCCATTAGCATCGGAGCATAACGTAAAAGGTCCACAAGCCCAAGCGTATAATAAAGCAGGATCACGCCAAAGACAACTGCCATAAAAGAAAACTCGAATCGTTTTTTTGTTATCGTAACAATAAGAAACGTAAATATCAGTAATAGAAAAGTACTATAAAGATACTCCATAAAGCCTCCAACAAGCTGCAATGAAAAAATTATAGCATGCTCAATTAAACGTGTCAAACAATGGAGTAAGCCATCAATCCATCGATTTGTAGGACTACAAACCATCTTGCAACCTGTCTGTCCATTCATGATTCCCTTCCGCTGCTCTTTAGCGACCGGCACAGCCTGCGCCATGGAACCATGGGCATGGTTTTCAGGTTCATCAGGTTAAACGATTTGTATCGTCCGATATGCCTTACAAGCACTGTGGCTATGAATGGGTTCAACTGTTGCCATAAGAGGGGACGATCCGTCAGATTTCCCCCTTTCCTCCGCCGGAACATTTCCCATCCCCCTGTTTTTCCCTTTGAAGTGCAAGCAGAAACGTGTTTATACTCCAGCCAACCAAACAAAAAAAGCGCCCCGGCCGGAAAGGCCGAGGCGCGGGGGGGATCGATCACCGTTGCGTTTTGCGGAGGAGGGCTTTCATAATGATAGTGTGATCAATAATTTCTCTCAATCTGACCAGCCTGTTATAACTCCTGTTGCAAGTCTGCTATAATTTGCGACATAATTCTGGTGTTCATTAAAAGGCAAAGATGCTTCCTGCTCATCAAATTGTTCGAGAATATCACAAATATCTATGGCGAGTTTACCACCACCTAATGCTTCAATGCATTCCAGTATACCAATGATGTGCGCTTCTTCGAAGTCAAGTCGTTTATAAATTCCTTTTCCCTTATTGGATAGATCGTCAAGGACACTTAGAGACAACTCGGCTAAAGACATTTCTTGGGGCTCTCTATCACGGTTGATGTCGCGAACTGCCCTATATGCTTTGATATGCCTCGCGATCAAATTTGCAATTTGGAATTTGGCTTCTTGATTGATGCTCATTTTGCCTCCAATTATGTTAATCAAGTACGGCTCGCAACGCTTCGATTACTGCCGATATTGCGACGCTGCCGTTCTCATAGTCGATTGTTACTTGTGATCCATTAACTATACTGGTATTGGAGGAAAACGCCAACAGCTTATTGAGATCAATTTCTAGATAGTAGCCAAATCTATGAATAAATAGCTTTATCTCTGATCTTTTTGCTTCATTGGCCGTGGCATAACGGAATCCCAAACCTGCTGCAATTGCTGTGTACCAGTGATACTCCACAAAGTCGGCATTAGCTATTCCGCCAAAGCCGCCACGATTACAATCAAATTCACGCCGAAGCATGAATTCAATTGAAACAGCAGGGTCATGCGCACTTGTATAGATTCCCATGGAATGCTCCTCCTATTTTATCTAAAATAATGTAATCAAATAATATCACTTCACTGATGATATGACAAGTACGTCACGAAGAGTTGCTCACTCCGATTGTGTAGGACTACAATACATCATGCAACCTGTCTGTTCATTCATGATTCCCTTGTTTTGCTTGTATGGAAGCACGCCGGATGGCTTCAGGCGTCTCTTCCCCTTGCGCCAATCCGTCAGGGAAAAGCGGTTCACCGTGATCTATTTCATGAATTGGCGCTTGCCTTTGCTGCCGGATGGCTTCAAGCGCAAGGGGAAACGGTTGGCTCTGGGCGAGGTCGGGTTGCCGCTCAATCCCGTGTTACCGTTTCCGGTCTGCGCGGAAGGGTTCGCCTGCATAGGATTGGCCTGTGCTGCACGCGGGTACGGTTCGGTCGCTGGCTGGTTCGGGTAGGATGGAGTGGCGCTGTCCATGAGGAAGGACGGATCGGAGCCGTTGGCCGTCGCCCCTGTCCGGTTGCTGGCGGACGGAGTTCCCGAACGGGGGCTTCGCGTCAGGTCGATATCGCTGAGCTTGCAGGTGTTGGCCCTGTCCGGATGGGAAACCACCGCGATCAGCAGTTGCGCCTGCATTCTTTTCCCATTCACCACCACAGGGCAGGTAAAGTGATCGTAACGGATGATGTTCGTCCTTTGCGCATACGCTTTGGTTACGCCTGAGGAGCTTTCATAATTCGCGCTTTCGATCACGCTTTCCAAGGAATCCAACACGGAAAGCGTTTCCGCGGACAAGGCGGGATCGGAGACCACTTTCTCAAGCAGGTGGGCGTCCACTTTGACCCGATAGGGTTTTCCCTGAACCGTAGCCCCTGCGATTTCCACCTTGATGCCCCTGAGCGCATTCCCAAACTTGGATTCCAGCGCTTTTTGGACGCTCAGCCGCGCTCCTTTTCCGCCGCCTGTTTTGTTTTGCGCGTTTGTGACGATCCGGTTCACCTGCCGGTATGCCTGATCCGAAACCGCAACCGGTTCGCTTTGCGCGGCTGTCGGCTGAAACGGCGTTTCTCCGGTATAAGGCACAAAGCTCTGCTTTTGATCCAGACGCTCCTCCGCCACCTGATCGAGTTTCATGTTGTCGATCTGCGACTGTACCCGTTCTCTCACTTGCGTATTAATTTGCTTTTGGATATGCTGGTACTGTTCTTTTTGAGCCTTTTTCAGTGCGTAATCGGTCTTTTTCGCCTCCTGTTGGGCAGCCGCTGCAACATCCTGCGCCTTGTTGTTTTCGTAAAAGGCGGCTTCTGCTTCACGGCAAGCCTGATCGAAGGCCTGGGCGTTTTCCGGCGAAGGGTTTTGGATCAGGTTGGTTTGTGCGGCGGTCAGGCTTTCTCTGGCTTGATTCAACTGTTCCTGCGCTACGGCGTAGGTTTGCTGCGCCTTCTGGCTTTTCTGCGTTGCATTATAGGACGCTTCGCCAAACGCCTTCAATTCCGCCGTGTTCATTGCCCCTTTGGCGACTGCATTCACCATGGCCTGCGCGCTTAATGCATCGATAATTTTCGCCTGTTTGGCGGGATCGTTGACATAAGAGCGAGCGATCTTTTGCAGGCGACGGAGTGCCCATTCATTTGCAGCGTCCGCCACCCAGCGGTTGGCCGCATTCTGTGCCTGAAGGGTTGCAACGTCAAGGGATGAAGGGTCAGCGGCACTTTGCGTCTGACCGTCGCTTGTGCTCAAAGCTTGAGCATTTACCGCGTTTTGAAGTTGAGCGTCTTGCGCGATCTGCGTCTGCTCTTTGGGAACGCTCAAGGCCTGACTGTTCGTGGCATTTTGCGCCTGACTGTCGGTTGTGCTCAAAGCTTGAGCATTTACCGCGTTTTGAGGTTGAGCATCTTGCACGATCTGCGTCTGCCCTTTGAGAACGCTCAAGGCTTGACCGTCCGCGGCACTTTGCGCCTGACCATCGGTTGTGCTGAATGCCTGAGCATTTACTGCGTTTTGAGGTTGTGCGTCTTGCGCGATCTGCGTCTGCCCTTTGGCAACGCTCAAGGCCTGACCGTCCGTTGCACTTTGCGTCTGACTGTCCGAGGCATTTTGCGTCTGACCGTCGGTTGTGCTTAAAGCTTGAGCATTTAACGCATTTTGAGGTTGAGCGTCTTGCACGGTCTGCGTCTGACCTTTGGGAACGCTCAAGGCTTGACCGTCCGTGGCACTTTGCGCCTGACTGTCGGTTGTACTTAAAGCTTGAGCATTTACCGCGTTTTGAGGTTGAGCATCTTGCGCGGTCTGCGTCTGACCTTTGGGAACGCTCAAGGCCTGACTGTCCGCGGCACTTTGCGCATGACTGTCGGTTGTGCTGAATGCCTGAGCATTTACCGCGTTTTGAGGTTGAGCGTCTTGCACGATCTGCGTCTGCCCTTTGGGAAGGCTCAAGGCCTGACCGTTTGTGGCACTTTGCGACTGACTGTCGGTTGTGCTTAAAGCTTGAGCATTTACCGCGTTTTGAGGTTGTGCATCGGCGATGCTTATGAGTTGATCATTTTCTGTGCTTTTTATCTGCCTGGTTGCTGCACGCTGCTTGCGACTGTCAGCAATAGTTTCTGCCGTGTCATGAACGATTTCGATGGGGGACAGAACGGTTGAAACGATCATCGCCATCACCGCATCATGCATTGCAGCATCGAACGTTTGATCCAGATTCAGTTCCAGTTTGTCCGTTGCGCCATCCATCATGCTGCCAAAGGCAGTAAATAAATCATTTGCAACCGCTTCCACGCCCTCCTGCAACCCATCTTTTAACCGATTTTTTGCGTATTCGCCTGCTGCTTTTATGATTTGTATTCCGCCATCTTTCACCACTTGAAAGACCTTGCGAATCCCGTGGATGCCTGAATCGCAAACTTGCGCTGCGATATGGTTGCTTATCCCTTTGCCGATCGGGCCGATTTCATCATAGGCTGCTTTAGGTTTTCCTTTTTCTATCCATGTCGTAAAAAGTCCATTCGCAATACCAATCAACTGAGCACCTGAACGGTTTACTCCCTTTGAAGAAGCATCGGCACTTGTCTCTCCGGCATTTGTCAAACCGTATGTCATAAAGGTACCAAAAAGAGGGGAGACAAATAAGGTGCCGGTAACCGCCTTGCCGGCATATAAGAGGCTTTCCTTCATTACCGAGCTGGTAATCTGATACAATGCTATTTGTAACGGGGTTCCATGGTCTCTCAAGAATTTGTCGTTGTCTTCCATTCTATCCTTATTTTCCTGGATCCCGTCTAGCAATCCAATATCGTTAATATCAAATCCGATTTGTGTCGCGTCGCCGCTTTGATCGAGGATCACCTGCCAGCTTTTTTGCATATCGCCATCGTCTAGCTGAGAAATTTGATATTGTACCTCTTTATTGAATCCTGATACGCTGTCGGCGAAGCCATACTGGCTGATCGCATAGCTGGTATTCAGCTTATTGATCCATTCGGGGTCCTTGTTGGTCAGATACATTTCCGCAAAATCGAGATAGCCCTGAAGAACACTTAAAGCTCCAGTTCCTGCACCGTATTGAACAACATCCACCAAATTCATGCCGGGGTTACCTTGCGCGGCTGTGAAATCATTTCCGAAAAGCCAAGCTCCCAAATCGTTGCCGCCATTCAAATTCCATTTCTCTTCTACGGCGATTTTCGCTTTTTCCCATAAGGTATCCGCGCTTATGGCGGCGCTGGGGTTTTCTTTGATATAAGCATTCCAATCGCTGTAGCCGCAGGCTTTGGCAACCCCGAACAGATCATCCAGACCGTTCATGGCGGCATGATAGAGTTCATCTTGATAGATGTCCGGGCTTTCCAGCTTAAGGGCATTGTCCCCCACCTTGTAAGTCACATCATCCTTCAAATCACACAGTTCATTCCAGAGTTTCTGATATTCGGGGTCTTGCTTGTCCGCATCGGTAAGCGGAGTGTTTTCCAATCCCTGCATGATCTTCTGTTCATTTTCGGTGAGCGTACCTCCGTTTGCCAGTTTAGCACCCATTTTTTGAATGAATAGCACATCGTTATGACGATTCTGTGCAGCTTGTTGCTTTTCGTTTTCCTTTTGCGTAACCTCGGCAGCTTTCACATTGTTCTCAAGCCACTCATATTCTTGCTTTTGCTCCGGGTGTGCGTCATAGTACGCTTCCAAAGACAGACCGCTATCGCATGCTTCTTTGTAATCCGTACACAGTTGGGAAAGCGCCTTGACTTTATCGTCTTTGCCGATCAGGTGATTGTATGCCAGTGCTTTGAATTTGGCGGCGGTATCGCCCAGTTCCTGTTCATATCCATCTGAAAAGAAGATGATATTTTCTGCGTAGATGGTATCAGCGGCTTTTCGCTGTGCTTCCGTCATGGTTCCATCTGGAGCGTAAACTTTCATCAACAGTTCTTCGGTCTCATCCTGCGAACAAACAGAGAAAGGGCTTTCTACGCCAGCATCGGCATACAGGTCATTGATCTTGCGCACTAAGTCATAAGTTCGTCTGGGGCCAACAACATTGGTTGAAGGATCATGAACCGTTGCGGTATATTCAGCCAGGAGAGAGTTTAGCTCGCTCTTTTGATCGTCAGAGAATCCGGCAGGGCGCGCTTTTAATACAGCCTCTTGCTGTACCAGCGGAGGTGCGGGGGCAGGCTGGGTCGAGATGGACGCGGTAGGCGAATCCGATGCTGTTGTTCCTTGCGATGTGTCACCTTTCCCCGCATCCCTGAGAACAGGCACGGAGGCTGCCTGCGAGGGAATACCCGTAGCCCCCTGTCCGTTTGCCGTTTGCGCAGGGGTTATTCCAGACGCGACCGGCGTTTGGGAAAATTGATGCTGATTGTTATACATCAGCGGGGCGTGCCACAGGTCGGTGTCGGTTTTGCCGGTTCGTTGAAACTTTTTGGCGCGGCATTTGTTGATAATATCTCTCTGAAAATCTTCCCATCGGTAATCCACGGGTTCGGTCAGCACGACCGGCTTACCCATGGACCTCCCCAAATCCATCTGGGCAAGGTGAGGGTATTGCTCTTTCAGCCCTTGGAGCACCTGAACCGGGTCGTCCGTCGTTTCCATTCGGGCGTCAGCGATGGCCGTAAGGTCGGCCAGTTCCGCTTGGGAGGCTTCGGTTCTTTTAACCGCGATATAAGCGCTCTCCCAATTTTGGTAGAGGTCACTGTCTGCGCCGGCCGCAAACGCCGCGTTGCGGTTTTCATTCACCCAGTGCTGGTCGATATGGTCCACGCCAATCTTTGTGCACAGATCGTCGTCCGTTCCCCATTTGTAGGGCCTATAATCTGGGCTTTTCGGGTTTCGGTAATTTGCCTGTCTATTGTTTGGCAGGGGGATGTTCCCGTCGCCCAGATAGCTTTTGATCGCGTCCACCTGATGGCTTCCGGTGCCACCGCCGTTTCGGGTAGCCCAAGCGATGCCGGTTACAAAATCCTCATCATAGTCCGTGGGTTCCGCTAAAGGCAGCGGCTTTCCCGTTTTCCGCCCCAGATCCGCCTGCGCGAGGGTCGGGTACTTCTCCGGATCAAACTTCGCCTGAATCTCCGCATCGCTGTACCCTTTTTTGGCATAGTGCGCAATCGTCTTGCCCCAAAGCTCCTTTTCGGAATTGAGCCGAACGGAGTTTGCTCTGGCGGCGGAACCTTTGCCTGTGGGCACCGTATAGGGGTTGCTGATGGGCGAACCGAGGGTGCTGCGTTCCTGCTCAAATTGGGTGAGGAGCGCATCCCGCAGCACATGATCGTTACCGGCAACCTTGTAAATCTTCGCCAGCGCCTGGGCGCCGGTCGGTTTGTCGCCGTGAACCACGAGGTTGTACCGATCTTGCGGCGCCAATCGGGAAAGGTCTTCCTTGCGTTGGAGGGCAAAAGGAGATGAATCCGGAGTCATGGCAGGCCCGACGGTTTTTTTAACGGGAGTCTCTGTTTTCTGGGCAGAAGAAACCGCTTTCACGACTGGCCCCACCGGAGGGCTTTTCGATTCGGTAACATTGACGAGTTGATTCTTTTTGCGCGTGAGCATGTAAACCCTCCCCATCGTGATTCAAACACGGACTTATTTCTTTTTCTTCTGCGAAGCGTTTGTTCTGGCTACGGTGGCTGCAAACAAGGTTTTCGCAGGGATGTACCCGCCAGTGTAAATGCTTTGCAGCTGAGCGGGGGCTGCCTGTGCAGCCTTGGCTGAATTGTCCACGTTATCGAATATCGATCCGCCTGTTGTGGCTTTTGCCTTGGGTTTGTTGCCGGACGAGGACGATCTTGTCTTGGAACCGTACAGCGCGTCGTACTCCTGCTGGGATAGCTGGAGCTGATACAGCTGCAAAGCCAGATTCGCGGCGTTTTGCTCTGCGGCGGTCTTGCGCTGATAATCCTGATCCTTCAGGGTGTTGACATAGGCAAGCACGTTGCTTTGGTTTTGCGTATCGTACCCCTGCAGCGATTCGGCCAGCTGCCTTGCAAGCGTGCTGCGCTGGCTTTCCAGATTGTTTACGTCATTGGTGCGGCTCTGCTGAAGCTCCGATTGGGCTTTATCTCCCGCAAGGTTCACGTTGGATAGCGTTGCGTTGTTGTAGCTGCTGCGCTGCATCCCGCGGCTCAACGCCTGCCGGTCGGCGGCGCTGTAGCTTTGGCGGGTGTTGGTGGCAACCGTACTGGCTTGTTTGGCATAGCTTTGATCCAGCGTCGCATACTGGTTTTTCAGCGCCGTATCGGTCGCGTCATAGCTCTGCTGCGCCGCCAGCTTTTTCGCCGCCAGTTCAGCGGCATATTGCTGCTCCGCCTGCGCTTTGATTTCGTCATCCGTTCGCACCGTATAGGTGGGATTTCCAAGTTGGGCGCGAAGTTCTGCAATGGTCATGGCAGATGTCCTCCTTTCGTTTCCTGAACAGGTCGGCACACACTGCGCACCTTTCGCTGCGTTGCGCCGTGTGCGTTGGGGGGATGCCTGTGGCGCGCGTTACCGGACGATTCCAAACGTCGCCACATAATCTCCGTCCGCCGTTTTATGCTTCCAATCGCACGCGAGATAGGCGTAGCGCGTCGCGCCGGAATACTCGGTCGTGTGTGTGATCCGTATGGTGTAGATCGCTCGGGTATTTTTGATGAATTTTCCTGTGGCATAGTCCAGCACGGAGCCTTTCACCTTGTAGCCAAATGTAAATTGAGTTGCGCCATCCCGCTTCCATGGCCCGAAAAGCAAGCGGAAGGTTTCCGTTCGCACGAGGTCGGCCAGATACGCGTTGCTCATGCGAAGGTTGATTCTCGCGCCTACATAGCGCATCACCGTTCCGGCTGTGAGCAACCGCCCGAACATGGCGCGTTCGCCCCACCCGCCTTCGCTGATGTCGCGGATGTGCGGGTTGCCGTTGGAAATATTCAGTTCAGCCGCGTACAGCAGAGCGGCGGTGTCGTTGGTTTCAAGGTAAGGGTACAGATAATCCCTGATGAGCGAACCCGCATCATTCTTTGATATCGCCGCGTCCATGACGCTCGCGGGAATGGCGATTTCCGCAAGCGATGCCGTGCAAAGGGATACAATCAGGAGCAGAATCAACCCAAAGTGAAACCGTTTCATGCGTTTCCTCCTTATGAAAGGAAAGCCGCCCTGCGGCTGGCAGGACGGCGGTGTTCGGTTACACAAGCGCAAAGTTACGGGGTCGTCAGCGCAGGGCTTTTGACGATGCCAAGCATCATCATAATGGGCAGAAGCGTGTCCGACAGCCCATTAAGATATGTACCAAGATCAACTCCAAACAGGTTCTTGACCGTATACGCCACAAGCGCAATGATGGCAGCCCATACCGTTTTGCTCTGGTACCACTGCATGCCTGTTTCCAGGCCGAGTTTCCCGCGCACGCCGGGATCATTGATGATGCCAAACGCAACGAGCACCGGCAGCAGAAAGGCCATATACGTCGCGAACGCGTCGCTCAAGTCAACGCCGGTGGCGTGATAGATCACATACCCCGCCAAGGCTGCGATGGATGTGTACAGCGCCCAACTCTGGAATACCGTTTTGTGGGACACAAACCAATTTTTAATTTTCAACATTCTAAAGCTCCCTCACTTTTCCGCCGGAATTTCCGGCAATGTTCTATTGGAGGATGACCGATAGCAGATACCCAAACCCCGCTGCAACCGCAAGCCCGATAATTTGGCTGATGAGCGCCTCCCAGCGCTTCGCGGGCTTCTGTTCAATAGCCGCGGTAACCTACCTTGCTTTTCTGCCGGAATTTCCGGCCTGTTCTATTGGAGAATGACCGATAGCAGATACCCAAACCCCGCCGCAACCGCCAGCCCGATAATTTGGCTGACGAGCGCCTCCCAGCGCTTCGCGGGCTTCTGTTCAATCGCCTCGACGCGGCAACCTACCTTGTCCACCTTGTCATCAAGGCCGGATACCTTTTCTCGCAGATTGTCCATTCCGTTTGCAATGCGTTCCACGGCGACCAGCAGCCGCCTTTGCTCTTTCTGCTCCGCTTCGACCGTTTCCAGCCGTTCGCAGCAGTTGCTCACCTTTTCCTCTACGCGGGAGAGCAGAGGCTTGATTTCACCGATTTCCCGGGTCAGCTCCTGAGTCGTCATGGTCTTACAGCTCCTTTGTTACAGCATTTTCAGCGCCCTTTCGGCGGGCGCTTCGTGGGGGGTCAGGGAAGATCGTTAAGCGCCTTGTTGATGGCCGCCCAAGTGGCTTGATCGCAGCTTACGGCTTGCTGCACGCCCTTGCGGTCTACCGGCGTGGGGATGCCGTGCGCTTCACGGAAAGCCTTGACCGCTTCGTGCGTTTCCGTACCGAAGTAGCCGTCCGTTTCCACGGTGTAGCCCAGCTTTGTGAGGCAGTCCTGCAGCACCGCCACGCCGTTGTAGTGGG
>Ga0302293_10000168_pt1 | contig 37575 bp, 37 predicted proteins | sample III_Fen_N2_2_FD_198758 | JGI IMG/M metagenome (GOLD analysis project Ga0302293, IMG submission 198758) | Peat permafrost microbial communities from Stordalen Mire near Abisko, Sweden - III_Fen_N2_2 | ecosystem: Environmental > Terrestrial > Soil > Wetlands > Permafrost | place: Sweden: Abisko...
GCAACTTTGCCCGCGAGTATGCGTGTAAAAGGTCGGAGAAAAGTGAGAATTGAAAGTTGAAAATTGAGAGTGGTCAAACTCTCATCTCTCTTTCCTTAGTACTCATAACTTTCAATTCTCAATTTTGCTCTTTCAACTTGCCTTTGAATCTGCACCAGTGGGCAAGCTATTTTTCAGGCCTTATGAAATGGGATACGCGGGCAATTTTTCCTCTTGTAATTATGGAACGTATTTCGGGTATGCAGCGTCATACTCTTCATGACCCAACCGAACCGGTATCTGAATTTGTTCTCTGACCTTGCATTCCTACGCTCATTTGGCTCCGAGCGCGATAAGGATATTCCCATTGCCTTTCTGAACTCAATCCTATTGGAAGAAGAACAAATTGTGGACATGCAGTTTGTGTCCAACAAACACGTGACCGACAACCCAGCAGATAAGAGCGTTGTGCTTGATTTGCATTGTTTGATCAACGATGGCCGTCGCAGTATTATTGAGTTGCAGAAGCGACCACAAGCCCACTTTCGTGAACGGAGTCTTTACTACTCAACATGGCCGATTCAAGCGCAAGGCAAACGCGGGCAATGGGACTATAACATCAAAGCTGTTTACGCAATCTCATTGCTTGATTTTATCATAGAGCCCAATGACCCGCGTGTTGTTACGCGGAAAATGATTATGGATACCAAGACTCACCAACCTTGGACGAACAAGCTAATCATGATCTGCGTTGAGTTACCCAAATTCAAAAAGACATTGGAGCAATGCACAACCTTGCAAGATAAGTGGTTTTACGTACTCCGCAATTTGCACCATCTTCTTGAACAACCCAAAGAACTCTATGAACAAGTTTTTTGCAACTTGTTTAAAATCGCAGATAAGGGTAGGTTTGAGCTACAGGCATTGCAACCTTTTGAGCACAGCGAAAAGGAGTACAACAACATGCAAAATGCACTGGATTTCGCGACACAAGAAGGCCTTACTAAAGGCATAGAACAAGGCATCCATGCAGGTAGAGACTTGGGCATTGCCGAAGGGCTTGAACTCAAGCAGATCGAAGTGGTTCAAGAAATGCTAGCCAATGGCCTAGATTGGAATCTGATCGAAAAGATTATCCACTTGAACCCCGCGGACTTTGCGACTTTAAAGGCCAAACATTCAGTGTAGATACGCACTAATGCATTATTGACTTAAAACATCCATTATCGAGACTTGTTTGCGCTTCGTTGTTGCTTTCTGCACTAATGCGGCAATGCTCTTTACTGTGACCGAATGATCGAAGTCATGTGGGTGCATTGCGATGCGAACCAGTGGCGCAGAATTGTTGCGGGCATATATCGCAGGGCAAACCACCAAAGACCCATACTTCAAATACCACTTACGAGTGGCCCAAGTGATCACAGGTGCATGCAAGAATTGATTCTTGCTAATATCCATAATGCCGTGGTGGTTTTCGGTCCAGCGAATTTCGGCTTCGCGCAGAATCTTGGGAAATTCCGGTTGGTACAGCCATGCAGGGGCGACAAAGCCAGTGGGCACCTCTCCAAAGGCTTGGTGAAAGGCTTCAATGCCTTGTTCCAAGCGAGTGCGCTGTTGCTCCGCATCTATGGAAAGAAACTCACCTTCGCCGCCGGTCATGTATTTGCGACGAATTCGATCACGCAATGAATTGCCCACATCTATTGTGGATACATCGAGGTGATAATATCCGTGCAACGCCCATTCAATTTCAATCCCATGCTCTTCTTTGCAAAACGCAACGAACTCAGTGTGGGTATGGGATGCGCCCTTGCGATGAAAGTCGGGAACCCAGAGCCAAGTCATTTTCTTTACACCCCATACACGCAGCAAAGGCAATGCACGACGCATACGATCCAAATGAATTGGCGCAATATCATGTAATGAGATTTGGACTAATTGTTCCGGCATATTTTAGTGGTGCCCAAATTTCGAGAGATAGAAATTCATTAAGCGATCCATCGCATCGTTCCAACTTCCATAACGGAGTGCAACCTCGTGATGCTCTTGCGAAAGCTCTTCTAGCGGAAGGGTAGAAAGCTTTTGCACCTGCTGCACAAAGGCTTCACGGTCGAGGGTCTTAAACACCAAGGGCGAATTCAGTTGCTGCAAAAGCTCCCAGGTGCCACCACGGTCGGGGCCAATGACTGGCATTCCCATGGCCATTGCTTCCAGCACACTCAATCCAAAGGTTTCCCATGAGCCAGGTGCAAGCAGTGCGTGATGTGAATCAAAAATGGCTTCGACTTTTTCGCGCTCGGGTACAAAGCCAAGGTAATGCAGGCGTGGATGCTTGCAGGCTGTGAAGTGATGACTTTCGGGGCCGCGTCCAATTACGGTGAGTTCTACATTCTCGTCGGATAGAATTTCATCGAGTGATTGCGCAATGAGGCCAATGTCTTTATCCTCTTGCAGACGACCCGCATAAAGCAGTTTCAAGGGTTCACCCGGTTTGCGAGTTCGGATTCGAAAACGATCAAAGCACCCTTGCGGCGCTCCAAAAGGCATACAGATCACATTCTTTAAATGCTTCTCATGCAAAAATTCCTGCATGATTTTAGAGGATGTAATGATATAGTCGAAACGATGAAAGGTGCGAAAGAATACGCGGTTGATAACACGAGCAAATAGTTTGCGTTGCGGTTGAAATGCTCCGCGCTTGCTCCATGGGTCTATATATGTACGTAAAGGATCGGAATGAAAAAAGAAGGTGAGAGGGTTCGGGAGTTTTCCCATTTTGCGCAGGCGCGTGAAGAGATGGCTCGACCACCAAGGATCGCCAACTTCAACAATAGCATCAGGCATATCGTCTAAACGAATGATCAAAGGCCGTAAATCAATCAGGGCGCGGTAGCCTTCTGGATCTTCTTGTGCTTGAATCCCTGGCAGTGCCCAGTATTCAATATTGGGGGCAATCATTTCCTTGGATTCATGAACATCGGGGCCAACAATCAGATACTGGTGCTCGGGATGACGGCGGAACCAATCAAATTTCGCTTCGTGATAGGTGCGAATGCCACCACCACGTGGATTATAGAAGGTATTCAAATCGACAAATTGCATGCACGTTCCTTAGAGTCTCGGTAATCTAGCCCATAATTGTCGTAGACGCAAGCATTCCCTCAATTCTCCCGACAAACCACTAAAATTTGCGATCTAACGATCGTGTATACAAAAATGTCGTCAAACATGTAAAATTCACTCTTTTTTGAAGAAATAAACAGGCGAAATAGGGTAGAATCGACGTTGTTAGTTCGGCACACATCTTGCGATTACCGAGTCAGAACCCTAAAATGGAGGTCACACGATGCTCAACCGATTCCGTCCCTGGGGACTTGCAGCCTTGGCTGCGCTCCTCGCAATTCCAACCACTGTATTCGCACAGGCGGCTGCTCCAGCACCTGTAAACGATACGGGTATCACCGCATGGATGCTGACTTCAACAGCATTAGTGCTTTTGATGACGCCAGGCTTGGCGTTGTTTTATGGAGGCTTAGTTCGTACTAAGAACGTCTTGGGCACCATGATGCAATCCTTCGCGGCGATGGCTGTGGTGGGCGTACTCTGGTCCGTGATTGGCTATAGTCTGAGCTTTGGTCCCAATGCTCTCGGCGGCCTGATTGGCTGGCGTTCCGACTTGCTCTTCTTGAAGGGCATCGATACGACCATTATGTCTGCAGGTGTTCCTGAGTATGTGTTCGCAATGTTCCAAGGCAAGTTTGCCATCATTACTCCAGCGCTGATTGCTGGTGCGATCGCTGAACGTGTGACCTTCCGTGGATGGGTCGCTTTCATTACTCTCTGGATTCTTTTTGTCTACGCTCCTCTCTGCCATTGGGTATGGGCTGCTGATGGATACTTCTTCAATCTTGGTGCAAAGGGTGCTATCGACTTTGCTGGTGGTACTGTGGTGCATATTTCTTCGGGCGTCTCGGGCCTTGTTCTTGCAATCTTTCTTGGCCATCGTCGCGGATATCCAAAGCTTTCCACCTCTCCTAGCAACCTGACCATGGTTCTTTTGGGCGCCGGTCTCTTGTGGGTTGGATGGTTCGGATTCAATGCCGGTTCTGCAGTTGCTTCAAACGTAGATGCTGCTCGTGCTTTCACTGTAACTCAGGTTGCTGCTGCGACAGCTGCTTTGACTTGGATTCTGATTGAAGCGATTGTTCATGGAAAGCCCACTTCGCTTGGTATGGCATCTGGTATCTTGGCTGGCCTTGTTGCGATCACTCCGGCTGCTGGCGTAGTTGCTGTTCCTGGTGCAATTGCACTCGGTGTCTTGGCTTCGCTCGGTTGCTACACCATGATCACACTTAAGAGCAAGTTCGGTTATGATGACTCTTTGGACGCTTTCGGCGTACATGGCGTCGGTGGAATCATTGGTGCTATTTCCCTGACCTTCTTCATTCGCAAGGCTTGGTGGGAATCTGCAGCAGTGGGCAACTTCCAAGGCTGGAACTGGGTTTCCCAGTTGAAGGTTCAGCTGATGGCTGTTGGTACCACAATCGTATTCGCTGCGGTGATGACCTTGATCATTGGCTTTATTGTCGAGAAGACCATTGGTCTACGCATCTCCGAAGCAGGTGAAAAGACAGGCATGGATCACGATCTCCATGGCGAACGTGCATACGGCCTCAACAACTTGAACTAACGGGAGTTATACACAATGAAGCTCATTACAGCAATCATTCAAGAAGACAAGCTTGACGAGGTGCGCGAGGCCTTGATCAATGCTGAGATCGAACGTATCACCGTCAGCCGAGTGTCTGGTCATGGACAGCAACAGGAAATTACGGTTCAACGCGGACAAAAGGTTGTTCCAAACCTAATCCCGAAGATCCAGATCCTGATCGCTTGCAATGACCAATTCGAAGACCTCATTGTTGACACGATCATCCGCACTGCTAAGCATGGCAAAGACGGAAAGATCGGTGATGGCAAGATCTTCGTGCAAGACCTGAAGGAAATTGTACGCATTCGCACAGGTGAACGAGGTTCTAAGGCGATCTAATTTCGCTAGAATACCGTGAAGATAAGGAAGGCCTTGGCGCAAGCTGGGGTCTTTCTTATTTGTTAAACCAGTATTGAATATGTGGAATCGCTTCATCTAGAGATTTCAGGATTGCAAAACTTTCGCTTTGTAGTCCGAGGCTTGGTTCCTTAAGGTCTGGCACGATAACAACTTGTGCCCGTGCAGCTAAGGCTGCAATGGATCCATTCTCGCTGTCTTCAAATACCACACAATCTTCGCTAGATATTCCAAGGCGCTTTGCTGCGAGCAAATACACCGCGGGGTTGGGCTTTGCTTGTTCAACCTCATCTCCTGCGGTGACAACTGTGAAGAAGTCAAGCACACCAACGCTTCGCAGTCTAAAGGTGACTTCATGCAAATACGATGATGATGCTACTGCGCATGGAATATTGGCAACGTGCAGCGCTGTCAAAAGTTCATGCGCTCCCGGCTTCAATGGAAAAACCACATCGCCCGCAAGCCATTGTTCTACCTTGGCTCGCACCTTTTCTGCGGCTTCTGAACTACCCAAGTGTGCAGCGAGAATTGCGTTGCATTCTTTGTCTGCGCGGCCAATCACCGCTTTATATGCATCTAGTTCAATTGTTAATCCCAAGGCGCTTGCTGCATCCATCCATGCCTTCATAATAACTCGCTCGGAATCGATGAGCAGCCCATCCATATCAAAGATTGCGGCTTTAAAGGATTTAGAATTTGTCATCATCAACGCTCCATCGCAGGTGTCATACCAACAAAGATATCACTTGAGTAGGAAGTGTAAAGCGTTGCTGTCGTGAGATCTTCCACGCTTTTGGTATATTGCCAATTCATGCGTAATGCAATTCGTTCCATTATTTTTCTCGTTTGCCTCTGCCTAGCCTCTCAAGCCTTTGCAGAAGGCCTCAGTGCAGATTCGGGCTGGTCAGTTCCCAAACCGCTTGTATTCGCTCCTACATTTGATTCGAACGCAACGTTTCGTGTTGATAGCATCGAATACTTTCAGAAGAATGCTTTCGACGATGCTGTTGTACTTTCGAGCGCAGATCAGTTTGTATATAAGGTGCTGAATAAACTTCATTTCACAACTCGCGAAGGTGTTGTATCAAAGTTGATTCTCGTTCATGTGGGTGATAGTGTTACGCTCAGGCAGCTCATTGAATCCGAACGGCAATTGCGCACGCAAAAAATCTTTGCAGATGCAAGCATTCAAACGCGCCTGAGTCCAAACGGCGCTCACATTTTGCGAGTCATCACATCGGATAACTGGACCACCACAATTCCCTTCTCGCTGACTCGCCCCGACGGTAATCGGTGGTTCTATCAAATCGGAATTTTAGAAAGCAACGTGCTTGGCTTTGGACAGTCGGTGGGCGTTTTTTATGCACACCAACAGCTGAGAGATCTAATGCTTTTGCGCTATGGCAATCCGCATTTTCTTTTCCCAAACAACAAACTCACCGCAGAATATGCAAAGACCAGCGATGGATATTTTGCTGACTTTTTCTTGGGCAAACCATTTCTTTCTAAGTCTCACAATGAATGGGCGTACACCATTGAGGGCCTAAGCCAAAGGCTTGATCAGACCTATTACTGGAGCGCAAAAACGTTGCCGCAACCGCAGTTCGTAGATAGCGCGACTCTAAGCTCCAAGCTAAGTTCCAAAAATCTCAATATCGATTCTGTGTCTTTTCCTAGTTACGATCCCGGCAAGTTGCCCAATTCCATCTTGACCTTTCATGGCTTACGCGAAGACTCTTTGTCTGTTCGCTTTGGTCGTTCCTTTGGGGATCAAATTAAAACCATGGCGCGGGTCACTTATGATTATCACAGGCTTGGCTGGCCTACTGCGCCAAGGACAATGAGCCGATTGGTTTTTGTGGATGGGAATCAATTTATGATGATTGATTCGACAGTTGCAGCCAATGATTTTATTCCCACTCGCGCAGATTCTCGTGTTGGTGTGCTTGTGACTGTTTCGCATTTGACTTACGAGCGGCTCCGGAATTTTCATCGCATTAAATGGACAGAAGATGTCGATAAAGGTTGGGCGATTACTGGGCAAGCCACACGAAACATTACGGAATTTGGTGCAAAAGATGATCGCTGGTTTTGCGATGGATCGGTCTCGATGGTTGTCGGCTCTGGCATGAATCATCTTAGTGTCAAGTCTTACCTAGAATCATATCTATCAGATACGGGTCGCACGGTGCAAGATTTCTTTGGTCGCATCAATGTCGAATATATGTTCAAACCTTCCGATCAATTTAGCACCGTAGCAACTGGGCTTGTGGATGGCTGGCACAATACTCCTCTTGGGCACCAATTGTATTTAGGTGGATTAGATGGACTCGACGGATTGCCTTCTGCATTGCTTGCTGGCCAGGCTCGCTACCTTGCAGGCCTAGAGCAGCGCTGGTTCCCGGGTTGGGAGGTGGGTACCGTGGTTCCTGTGTTTACCACTTTTGTAAATGCGGGTCAAACCTATGCTAGCCTGCATGAGTTTGAACCGCGTGACCTACAAGTCGTTGCGGGAGTGGGCTTACGGCTTGGTATGTCAAAATCTGTTGATGGCATTGTGAATCGATTGAATTTTTCGTGGCCAATTTACGGAGCCTATCAAGGGTACCGTGTAAGTCTTTTAGCATCCGTGGGTTTATGACTCAATTTTGCGTAGTTCTAGTAGAGCCTGAACATCCGCATAACATAGGTTTCTGCGCTCGCGCTATGCGTTCCAATGGCCAAACGGACTTGCGCATTGTGTTGCCTGCAATCCCTAGAGCGGCCTACGAAACTGCGCATGCTTCGGCAGAAATTCTCGACAATGCTCGTGTGGTAAAATCACTAGACGATGCCATTAGCGATTGTGGATGTGCAATAGCATTTAGTCGTCGCGTTTTTGATTTGGTGCTTCCTCATATTTCACTGCCGCAGGTGAGTGAATATGCGGGTGTGCAACGTGAAAAAGTGGCGCTGGTATTTGGGCGCGAATCGAAAGGGCTTTCGAGCGACGAGCTTGAACGCTGCAGTGTTCAATGCGAAATCCCAGTGGCAGGCAATATGAGTCTTAATCTCGCGCAGGCCGTATCTGTGGGGCTCTACGAGCTTTGTCGGGCAGGGCTCTTGTCTGAGGGAACAAGCCTTGCCAAACGTAATCGCATGCGTAATCCACCAACCCATGTGGGCACTGGCCATGCAGAATGGGAGGCTCTGGTGCGGTATTTACAAACGCGACTCGATGGCAACAAACGAGCGCAACCTTGGAGCGAAACTGCAATTCGCAAATGGCTGCACCGCCTAGCCCCCGATTCACTTGAGCTGCGTGCCTTGTTTGGAATTGTGCGTACCCTTGCGGGTGATAAAGCCCGTGCAGAGAAGATCCCGCACTAAATGTCTACCTTTGCAAATATGCCGAAATTGTCTGCGATTCTAACAATTGACGATGCGCCCTCCCCAGATTTTGGTGACGTGCTACAAACCCTTGCAGAACAAGGCATCAAAGCCATCTTCTTTTGTTCGGGTGAACAGATTGCTGAGCGGCGAGGTTTATTATTGCAGGCTTTGCATGCTGGGCATTGGCTTGGCAACCATGCATGGGATCATCGCCATTTTTCTGAACTAAGTCTTGAAGAATGTTTGGGTCAAATTGAAGCTACTGAATTGCTTCTCAAATCGTTACGAGCAGAAGCCGGTTGTACAGATCACCCATTGCTGTTTCGATTTCCATACGGTGACAAAGGGCTTGATAATGGTGAAAAGCACACCCTACAAAATACCCTGCGTGCCAATGGCTACAAGGCTCCAGCGGATTTGTGTGTAAGTGTGCCCAATCTTGAATATCCAGAAGCGTATATCCTTGATGAAGTGGATTGGTTTTTGGGCGCAGACTCTCGTGATTGGAATTTTCAAGCGTCGAATGAATCCACCGAAGGCTTTGCACACAGCATTTTCGAGAGTTTGCCTAGCATGGTCAAAGAGAGTGGGTGTGAAATTTTGATCTTTCATGATCATCTAGGGAATGCGCAACTAACCAAAGTCGCACTGTCTTTACTAAAAGACCACTTCGACTTTCGAATGCCTGCAATTTCTTGTGTACCAAGCAATCCCGCGTAAATGGTCTACATGAAATATTTTTCGTGCATTCTGTGCATTCTTTTACCATGCAGTATCGCGTTCGCCGATGAGATCACCCCAATTCCCTTGACCTCATATCAAGTGTATATGGGCGTAGCTGATTCCTCGGTTTTACCGCCGCTCTTTCCGCGCAAACTTGCTGTGCTACGCACCTTCTTTTATGCGGAGGCTCCACACTTTTTGGCCGTTGATCCGCAAACGATGCAAACTGAAATTCACCCACTTTCGGGTTGGCATGTTGTGTCACTCAACGACATTCCCGTAGATTCTTTTTGGCGGGAAACTCCATATGGGCGAGCGTTGTATTTTGCTCATAGCACAGACGATAGCTTGCACGACGCTGGTCTTGAACATGTGAACAATAATTCTGGTATTGTGCTCACCATCGACCTTTGTCCATCGCTTAAGCCACTTGATCGGCGTTTGATTTTGCGACTGATTTCTTCTTTGAGTTCCCTGAAAGGTCCTGTGCCTATGAGCTTTTCGATCACGGGTGTGTGGATGCGCGAACACCCTGCGGACTTAACGTGGTTACAGGAGTTAGAGGACTCGGGTAAAGTGGATATCACTTGGATCAATCATACTGATCGACATCGCTATATCAAAGGCGTGCCCGAACGACATGATTTTATGTTGATACCAGGAACGCATGTGGATTCTGAAATCATTGATGCAGAAGTCGAGATGTTACGAGCTGGGCTTTTGCCTTCGCCATTTTTTCGCTTTCCTGGGCTTGTTTCAGATCGTGCATTAGTGGATCGTGTAATCGCTTTAGGCCTTATTCCCATTGGCACCGACGCTTGGCTTGCCAAGAATCAAAAAGCTCATATGGGCAGCATTGTGTTGATTCATGGAAATGGCAACGAACCCTTGGGTGTTCAACGTTTTTTGCAGTTATTGCAAAGAGAAAGCCCCGAGATCAAAAAGCACCACTGGTCTTTACTTGATTTAAGCGAGTCCGTAGCCCAAAAATTCTAAGTTTGCGGCCGCATGGAAGCTTTTGTAATCGGCGTAAATCATCGCTCAGCCTCGCTCGAGTTGCGGGGTTGTATGGCGTTTGCTACCCAAGGCTCCGAAGATGCCTTGCTGCGTTTGCGAGCTCGGTTTCCTCAGCAGGGTTTTGTGCTCCTTTCGACATGCAACCGCACCGAGCTCTATGGGACTTTGACCCACGATGGTGGCTCCCCGCGTGAGTGCTTACAAGTATTGCTCGAGACTCGTGAAAATAGTCGTCAATATTCTGCGCAAGAACTCACAGAATCTTTGCTTGAATTTACAGGCTTAGATGCAATTCGGCATCTCTTTTTGGTGACCGCATCTCTCGATTCAATGCTGCTAGGCGAAGATCAAATTCTTGGCCAAGTCAAGGCTGCCTACGAACAAGCGAAGCAACTTGATTCCATCAACATGTTCCTCGAAGTTTTGTTTCGCCATGCAATCACCGCAGGCAAACGCGTCAAATCTGAAACGGGAATTTCGCGCAATTCAATTTCACTGGGAACCCTTGCGGTAAAAGCCGCAGAACAGGTGTTGGGTGATTTGCGTGGGCAAGGTGCGCTTGTGGTTGGCTCTGGAAAAATGGGTGCGCTTGCGGTTCGCAACCTTCTGCAAGCAGGCGCCTCTCCAATCTACGTAACTGTGCGCACGAAGCATTCTAAGCGCGGAAGTCTTGTCGATGATTTTCCAGGTGTGCAAACGGTGGATTACGATCATCGTCATGATGTGATCGGATCTTGTGCTGTGATCGTTAGTGCAACCCAGTGCCCATACTTCACACTTAAAAGTGAATCGGTGCGAGCCTTAGAGCTACCTGCTAAGCCACGTGTGTTTCTCGACTTGGCTGTGCCTCGCGATATTGAACCAAGTATTGCAGAACTCCCAGACTGTAGTTATTTCGATTTGGATTCTCTGCAAATGATGGCTGCAGAAAATCGTGAACTGCGCAAGCTTGAAGCACTGCAAGCTGAAAAAATTGTGGATGAAGAACTCGCTGATTTGCAGTGTTGGTGGGCTCATCGCAAAGCAATGCCCAATCTGCGTCGACTGCGCGTGAAAGCTCGTCGGCGTTGGGTTCAGGCTGAACAAGCTATGCAAAAACGCATTGGCAAAGAACCGGTGGATTGGGGGAAGGAATACTCTCAACTCGCTGGTGAATCCTTAGATGTTCTTTTTTATCGCCTGCGCGAACATTGCACTCCCGAAGAGTTGCATGTGCTCTACCGCGTTATCGATCGTGCATTTCGTAAATGGTAAGGAAATCATGGCACCTCGCTTTCCGTTATTTATCGATATAGAACATCAACAATGTGTGGTGGTTGGTGGCGGTGCTGTTGCTGCTCGCCGGACTGAAACGTTCTTGCGTTGTGGTGCTAAAGTAAAAGTGATTGCAGAATCGTTTTCTGAACCCTTCGCTGTGATCCTTGCAGAACATGGTGAACGGGTCGAATTAGTCGATGCAAGTTACCATGAACGGCATTTGCAGGGCGCGCACGTTGTGACTGCGGCCACCGATGATTCTTTAGTCAATGCAAAAGTGGGTGAGTGGTGTAAGGCCAAAAATATTCCAGTAAGCATCGCCGATGACCCTGCACAATCCTCGTTCTTCTTTCCCGGTATTGTTACTCGGGGTGAACTCGCTGTGGGCATTAGCACCAACGGCACAAGCCCCGCTGCAGCAAGGCAAGTACGCGAAATTATCGAAATGGTATTGCCCGAAGATTTTGGTGAACGGATTGCCGCTGTGGGGCGCACATGAGTTTGCAAGAAATGTCCATGCAACCTAATGTACTTCGAATAGGCACACGCAATAGCCGCTTAGCCCTTGTACAAGCTGAGCTCGTGGCCGATTGGCTGCGAAATCATCACGAAAACTTGCAGGTTGAAATTGTAGGGATCACAACCCAAGGTGATCAAGTTCTCGATAAGAAACTCGATAAGATTGGTGGCAAAGGTTTGTTCATTAAAGAACTTGAATCTGCACTTCTCGAAGATCGCATAGACCTTGCAGTGCATAGCGCAAAAGACTTGCCAGCCCAGTTAGCACAAGGCACGCGCATTGTCGCGGTTTCTGAACGTGAAGATGCACGGGATGCCTTAGTGAGCCGAACTAGCGGGGGTTTCAAAGCCTTGCCCGCGGGTGCGGTTATTGGTACCAGTAGTGCGCGGCGTGAATCGCAGTTAAAACTTTTGCGCAATGATATTCAGATCAAACTTTTGCGTGGCAATGTTATTTCTCGCATTGAAAAAATGAAAGCTGGTGAATACGACGCGATTGTGCTAGCCTCGGCAGGCGTACGGCGGCTTGGTCTTGAGCGCATCATTAGCGGTTGGTTTTCGAATCTTGAAATGGTTCCTGCAGTAGGGCAGGGGATCTTAGCAATTCAAGCTCGCAATAACTTTGCAGACCTTTGGCTAGCGGGATTTCATGATGCTTTTGCTTGGGAATGCCTACAGGCTGAACGCGCGACGCTTACCGCTTTACAAGGTGACTGCTCCATTCCCTTAGGCGTTTGTGCAGAAATTGATGGTGGTCGTTTGCGTTTGCAAGGCTTCTACGAGGTCAATGGAATTAAAGCTCGAGCCTCGGTAGAAGGTCGCCTCGGAGATCCCGTGGCTCTTGGCGAGAATATGGCTAATGCCTTGCTCCGGATTATTGGAGGTCAGCATGCCTGAACCTATAAAACGTATTGGCAAAGTATCCTTAGTGGGTGCCGGCCCAGGTGCGCCAGGGCTTCTGACTGTTCGCGCCACCGAGTTGCTTGCAACTGCTGATGCATGTGTTTATGATAAGCTTGCAAACTACGCTTTCCTTTCTTACCTGCGCTCTGATGCAGAATTGTATGATGTGGGGAAGCAAGCCAGCAATCATTTATTGCCCCAAGATCGCATTAATGCATTGCTGGTAGACCTTGCGCGCCAAGGGAAGCAAGTCGTTCGCCTCAAGGGCGGTGATCCATTTGTATTTGGGCGTGGCGGTGAAGAAGCCGTTGAACTCGTTACGAACGGAATCCCTTTTGAAATTGTATCTGGGGTAACGTCCTCGATTGCAGTACCTGCAGCAGCGGGTATTCCTGTCACGCATCGGGATCATTGTACCAGTTTTCATGTGATCACAGGCCATGAACGCGCTGAACGGAATGAAAGCGCACTTGACTTTGAGGCATACGCGCAACTGCGGGGAACCTTAGTGTTCATGATGGGGGTAAGCAACCTCGCACATATTGCTCACGAACTTATTGCTCATGGGAAATCGCCAGAAACCCCTGCGGCTGTAGTCTCGCAAGGGTGCACCGCCCGCCAACGGCAGGTTATTGGCACTCTCGCAGATATTACACACAAAGTATCCGAGGCATCTCTTGAAGCCCCTGCAGTCATTGTGATCGGGCAAGTGGTAGACCTTGCTGAAACCCTTGTGCAGACTGGGATTGTGCAACCCTTGCGCGGTCGCCGCATCTTGGTCACACGCACACGCAAGCAGGCGGGGCGATTGTCTGCAAAGTTACGTGCACAAGGTGCAGAGGCTCTTGAAATTCCGTTGATCCGAGTAGAACCCAATACCGATATTAGCGTGTGGAACGAGCTATTGCAAGAGTTGCCAGGCATGGATTGGCTTGTGTTCACTAGTGAAAATGGGGTGGATATTGTTTTTGATCAGATGCAAACACGGCGAATGGATGTCCGTGATTTAGCTGGAATTAAACTTGCTGCAGTGGGCAAGGCAACGGCTGATCGCCTTTTAGAACATGGGCTTGTAGCCGATATCGTTCCCGATTCTTTTACTGTGAATGCTCTTACGGAATCCTTGTTAGGTCAAGTAGAAAGTGGTGAATGTGTTGCGCTTGCACGTGCAGCAATTGGAGATCGGCAAATTGCAGAACGCTTGCGTGCCTTTGGTGTCAATGTTTTAGAAGCCCCTGTGTATCGCACTTTGCCTGAAATTCGTTTGCGCCCTATTCTGCTTGAAGTGCTTGCGCAAGGTGATTTAGACTGGATTACTTTTGCGAGTTCATCGACCGTGGACTCTTTTGTGGATGCGCTCGATGGAGATGTATCTAAGCTGAAAGGAGTTCGCGTTGCTAGCATTGGCCCAGTAACCACGCGCACTGCCGTGGCTCTTGGACTTTCTGTTGATGTGGAAGCAAAGACCCATACCTTAGACGGATTGGTCGATGCTATTTTGCAGTTTGAACATGAGGTGAACCTATGAACACCATGCGGCCACGTCGATTAAGGCGAAGTGAGTCTTTGCGTAGCCTTGTGCGTGAAACAAGTTTAGATGTAAACGACCTTGTGCAACCCTATTTTGTGGTGGAAGGCGTTCAGCAAAAACAACCCATAACCTCGATGCCTGGGGTATTTCGATTTTCCGTGGATACCTTGTTGACCGAAGCGCAAGCCGCCTATCAGTTGGGCGTACGGGCTTTTTTGCTATTTGGAATTCCAGATCATAAAGATGCCGAAGGTTCTGAATCGTGGAACCCAAGTGGGTGCGTACAACAAGGGCTGCGGGCTTTGCGCAAAGCGCTTCCACAGGCCGTGTTGATTAGTGATGTTTGTTTGTGCGAATACACGTCTCATGGGCATTGTGGCCTTGTGCAGCAAGGCGAAATTTTGAACGATGAAACCTTGCCCTTGCTTGCCCGCATGGCTTTAAGTCACGCGGAAGCCGGTGCCGATATTGTTGCTCCTTCAGATATGATGGATGGTCGTGTGGCCGCAATTCGTGCTGCTCTTGACTCCAAAGGATTTTCGCAGGTATCCATTATGGCTTATAGCGCAAAATATGCGTCGGGCTATTATGGACCATTTCGTGATGCAGCAGGTTCTGCTCCCCAATTCGGAGACAGGCGTTCGTATCAAATGGATGCCGCCAATGTTCGTGAAGCCTTGCGTGAAGTGGCTTTAGACGAACAAGAAGGCGCAGATATGGTCATGGTGAAACCAGCGCTTGCCTATCTCGATGTAGTTCGCGCTGTGTATGAGTCTACACAGTTACCTGTCGTTGTATACAATGTCTCGGGTGAGTATTCCATGGTGAAAGCCGCAGCGATCAACGGCTGGATTGACGAACAACGCGTCGTGTTAGAAACCCTTACAGGCTTTAGGCGCGCGGGTGCTCATATCATTATTACCTACCATGCAACCGATGTTGCGCGGTGGTTAAAATCATCTCAAGCAAATTCATAAATCAATGAAATCAAATCAAAAATCCAAGACCCTCTTTGCTCATGCTCAACATCTGATGCCTGGAGGAGTGAATAGTCCCGTGCGTGCATTTCGTGCTGTAGGTATGGATCCTTTGTTCATCCAGAAGTCGCAAGGGGCCCGCATTTGGGATGCAGATAACAACGAGTACTTGGACTTTGTGGGATCGTGGGGTCCAATGATTCTAGGCAACGCGCACCCTGCAGTGGTGAATGCCGTGGTCGAGAGTGCGAAGAATGGCTTGTCGTTTGGGGCTCCCTGTGAGCGTGAGGTAGAACTTGCGCACTTGATCGTGGATAGCGTTCCTTCGGTGGAAATGCTTCGCATGGTGAACTCGGGAACCGAAGCGGTGATGAGCGCTTTGCGAGTAGCGCGTGCTGCCACGAAGCGCGACAAGATCTTGAAGTTTGAAGGCTGTTACCATGGACATGTTGATTCCATGCTTGTGAAGGCTGGTTCCGGTGCGCTGACTAGCGGTGTTCCCGATAGCGCCGGTGTTCCTGCGGAGTTTGCACAACACACGCTGGTCGCGTCTTATAACGATTGTGAAGGCACACGAACCTTGGTTGAAGCGAACAAGGATTCGCTTGCGGCAATCATTGTGGAACCCGTTGCGGCCAATATGGGGGTGGTTGCACCTCTACCTGAATTTCTGCCTCTACTACGTGAACTTTGCACGCAGCATGGAATCATTCTGATTTTTGATGAAGTGATTACGGGCTTTAGGCTTGGGCTTGCTGGTGCGCAAGGCTATTATGGTATCAAGGCTGACTTAACCGTGTTTGGAAAAATCATCGGGGGCGGGATGCCTGTGGGCGCTTATGGTGGCCGCAAAGACTTGATGAGCCTTGTTGCTCCGCTTGGCCCTGTATATCAAGCTGGCACGTTGTCGGGAAACCCTGTCGCCATGGCTGCTGGCATTGCAACGCTTAAGCAATTGCGCACAACCTTAAATGTTTACGAACGTATTGATGCGCGAGCAACCCAGATGCAACAAGGCTTGCTAGCTCATTCCCAAGAAATCGGTGTGCCCTTGGTGGTGAATCGTGTGGGTTCTTTGTTGACTGCGTTTTTCACGAGTGTTTCAAACGTGCAACGGTTCGAAGACGTTATGTCCGCAGACCGTGAAGCCTATGCTACATTTTTCCGTTCTATGATTGATAAAGCCATGTACATTGCGCCCTCGCAGTTCGAAGCTCTGTTTGTTTCGGCAGCGCATGGTGAAAACGAAATCAATAAATTCCTTGATGCCGCCAAGGCTTCACTGATTGAACTCAAAGGATGACGATGCCCAATACCTTTCAGAATTCTGCACTCGTTGTGGTTGCTCATGGTGACCGAGATGGCGAGGCCAAGCGGGTTCTGGTGGATTTGGTTTCGGAATTGCAGATGCGTCATACAGAGCAGCGTATCGAGGCTTCGTTTTTGTTGCCTGTTCCTGTGAGTATGCACCTTCCGCATGTGATCGAAATGCTTTTAGAGGAAGGCTACAAGCGTATTACTGTGATGCCATGGTTTCTTTTTGCAGGACCTCACGTCACCAAGGATATTCCAGACTTTTTACAATCGGTGCGGGTGCAAAATCCAGACCTTTCGCTCACGTTGCTCGAACCTCTTGGTAGCGATCCCATTTTGATGGATCTGTTGGAAGCAAGGCTTAGTAAGCTGTAAGCACACGAGTCATCGCATCGCGAATATCCATCACAGGGTATTCATGCGCAAGCAAGTAATCAATAAATCCTTCAAAGATTGGCGTGCGAGTAAAGTAGTCAGGGCTTTCTGGTTCGTTCGGATCAAGAATCACATGGAAGCCAATGATGACAATCTTTGAGCCATCATTGCGAGCTTTTTCGACTCGGTTAATAATGTCTTGTAAGGTCTGCTCTTTTCGCACTGCGTAGTACCCAAGTTGCAGCCTATTTACTTCTCCAACATAAGCTCCATCATGGCTTGTGCGGATATTTTGCACATACTTAGCAACCACGCTTTGCACCGAGTCATTGTAGTTTCCGTAGGCATACGCCCAGCTATTCATCGCTAGGTTATTTGCCTTAAAAAAAGAATCGACTTGCGCGACTTGACTACGTACAGAGTCCAGAGGAATCGAGGCAAGGTTTTCGTGCAGTACCCCATGCCCGCCATTTTCCCAGCCTGCAACTTCCATCTCTTGCACTTGTGCTAAGCTCATGTGACCTTGTGTGCTTAGAGCCACAAGGGGAAAAAAGTGCGTAGCTTTCCATGCAGGTGCTTTCGCTTGCATGATTTTAAACCCGCGACTATACACCGTTTGGTCAGCATCATCGAAGGTAATAATTACAACTGGCAAGTCGGATTTCGGCTGGGCGGACAGTTGGATGCAATCAACAAGGGTCGCCACAAGTACTAATGCGCACACCTGCAAAATAAACCGTTGTCTCTTCTGGAATCTCATAGGTCAATCCAAATACGTCCTTGCAATTCTACCGTCTTACTTGCAAGATTTGCGTCGCGGAGCCCTGCATCTAAGCGAAGCCCTGCGTGTTTACCTGCGACAGGGCATTCCAAAATTGCACGAGGAAACCAACTTTGCTTTCCGTCGTTTTCTGAATAAGTATTTGCAATTCCGGGCCACAACGCAATGTGCGGAGTCCAAAGCCACTCTGTAGAAATGTTATGCTCGCGATGAAAATATCTTTTGTTGTAACGTCGATATTCTGCCAACGCGCGAAACTCGGTGAGGCCTTGAACTTGCGCTCGCATTTCAAGCATTGCAATACGCTCCGAGCCCGGAACCATTGTGCTATTGAGCTCTGCGTTGTATGCAAGATAATGATTGTATACCGCAAGTCCGTGCCAGTCTGTTATGCCTAGATGTAGGGCGCCTTCAGTACCTACGCGCACAAGGTTGTCGTTCTGCTCACCATCGTAGGTGACTGCACCAGCTGTCAGCGCGAAATACCCTTGGGCAAACTTAAAGCTTGGTCGCAGTTGCACAAAGCCTGATTCGCGAGCGTTTGCTGCCGCTGAAGCTGTGAATGCAAAATGTGCTGATTGTTGATTTTGATTGTCATGAATGTAGCGAAAGCCTGTGCCCCAATTTTGCCACAGCAGACCCTTGCGAAAAAAGGGCGACCAAGGGTTATAGATATCCACAAATTGCACGCGCCCTTGAGCCTCTTCAATGTATCCAAGCTCAAGTTGATCTTGTTGCATGTGCTTGCCAATCCAAGCTTCGCGTAAAATGCCTGTGCCCAGCATTCGTTCTGCCTCTATGCCTATGTAGGATTGCCATGATGCTGAGGAATCAAATGCATGCTTCCAACCAACCAAAGCATAACCATCTTCGGTAGATTTTATTGCGTCATCGGAACTCTTCCAAATACGCCCAGCAGCAATCGAAGTGAAAGCGATGGAATCCTTTTGCAGTAAGGTCGCAAGCGCTTCATTCGACCAAGTAAAGCCAGTCATTACGCACAAAGTAACGAAAATATTCCGAAGGTTCATTGGCAAAATATAACTAGGCAGCCTTAGTAAATCGTGCAGGACTTCACATAGTGAATGGGGCTTTAACGCACACCATCGCAGAAAGCGGCACTCCATCAAGCTGGTTTTTACGATCAGCATTTTCTGCTTTTTCCAAGCGATCTCCTAGGGTACATTCTATTTATGAAAAGAATACTGCGTCACGAATCCTATGGCAGTGCTGATCATGGCTGGCTAAAAACCTTGTTCCACTTCAGCTTTGCTGACTATCAGAACCCAGATAACATTCAATTTGGCGTTTTACGTGTGCTCAATGATGACTTGATTCAAGCGGGCCGAGGCTTTGCAAATCACCCACATCGCGACATGGAGATCATCTCTTATGTTGTGGATGGTGAGCTCACTCACGCAGATAGCATGGGACACCAACAGACGATTATACGTGGACAAGTTCAATACATGAGCGCTGGCACTGGTGTAATGCATTCCGAATACAATCGCGGCAAAGAGACTGCACGCCTTTTGCAAATCTGGATTATGCCCGATCGAAAAGGACATACGCCTGCTTATGGGGACTTTCGTTTTGAATGGGAAGATCGAGTCAATCGCTTGCTGCCCTTGGTAAGTTCAATTACCGGCAATGCCCCTGTGAAGATTCATCAAGATGCGCAATTTTTTGTGAGTTCACTCGAAGCTGGCCACAGCATTATCTTTCCAATCCAGCCAAAACGGCAGGTGTATGTGGTCAATATCGAAGGGGCTCTGGATGTCGCTGGGGAACAGCTACGTGCCCGCGATGCTATGGAAGCGAGCGATGATGCTCTCGAATTTTACACCCAACTGGGTGCACATTTTCTGCTGATCGAAATGGCACAACCCAAAGCCTAGGCAGGCCATAGTTTGCTACCTTGTGGGAATGGAAACTGCGGAAGAAATTAGCCAAAGACATTACGTGCAGTTTCTGCTGTCGCGCAATCCTGAGCTAGATGGCACTAGGATTGCCGAGGCTTTACGCTTTATTGCCGAAGCTCATCGCAACCAATATCGCAAGTCGGGTACTCCTTACACAGAACATCCTCTCGAAGTCGCGAAGATTTTGGCTTCGATGAAACTCGATTCCGAAACCATTCTGGCAGGTCTTTTGCACGATGTGGTGGAAGACACTTGCTATAGCCTAGAAGAAATTCAGCAACGCTTTGGAGCTGAAGTTGCGTTCATGGTTGACGCTGTGACCAAGATCGGCGAAATGCAAGTTACTCGTGCAGGCTCAAACGAAAAGTCTGTGAACACCAAAGAAGAGCGCAAGATCGCGACCTACCGCAAGTTCTTGGTGAGCATGGCCAAAGACCCTCGCGTGATCATGATCAAGCTTGCTGATCGTTTGCATAACCTGCGTACCTTGCACTATATGAAGCCCGAGAAGCGCAAGGAAATTGCGAAGGAATCCCTCGAAATATACTCCCCGCTCACGCATCGTTTCGGCTTGCATCGTATTAAGTGGGAACTTGAAGATCTATCGCTGAAGCACATTGATCCCGAGGGTTACAAGAGCATTATCGAGAAGTTGCAACAATCTCGGCGCAACCGTGAATCCTATATCGCATCTGTGATTCGCCCGCTCGAAATGAAGATGGCTCTCGAAAATTTGGAATGCTCTGTGCAAGGTCGCCCTAAGCACATCTACAGCATCTACCAAAAGACGCGTGCACGCAATTGCTCGGTCGATGACTTGTTTGACCTATTTGCAATCCGCATCATTGCGAATTCGATTCCTGAATGCTACATGGCTCTTGGCTTTGTGCATAACCTGTGGACGCCTTTGCAGTCTCGTTTTAAAGACTATGTGGCAACTCCCAAGCCCAATTTATACCAGAGCTTGCACACCACTGTGATCGGCCCGGAAGGCAAGATGGTGGAGGTGCAAATCCGCACAAAGGATATGGATCAAACGGCAGAAAATGGTTTTGCTGCGCACTGGGCTTACAAGATGGATCCGAGCGAAAATGCAAGCCTCGAATGGCTGCAAAATCTTGCGAAGGCACAAAGCGAAATTACGGACTCCAAGGAATTTTTCGAATTCTTGCACATGGACTTAAAACCCATGGAGATCACTGTCTTTACTCCCAAGGGCGATCCGTTCAGTTTGCCTTCGGGAGCGACTGTGCTTGATTTTGCTTTTGCTGTGCACACCGAAATGGGAACGCATTGCATTGGTGCGAAAATTGAAGGGCAAGTGGTTGGTATCGACAAGGTGCTTACCCACGGTGTCACTGTGCATGTGCTTCGCAATCCGCAGCAAGAACCTTCGCAAGAATGGCTTTCAACCGCTGTGACTCACAAGGCTCGCCACGCACTTCGCCGTAAGCTGCGTTCCTTCTTAGCCGAACAAGCGATCAAGATTGGTCAAGCGATCTACGAACGCGAGCTGCATATGCTGCGTGTGCCCAAAGAAAAACAACCCTCACCAGCGGTTGTGTGCCAAGCCTTCCAAAAGCGTAGCATGGATGAGTTCTATGAGTCTGTGGGTAAAGGCAACCATAGCCCCGCCGACATGGAAAAATTTTTGTTTCCTTTTGCCGGTGAGCATTCCACCAAGCGCCGCGACAAAGGGCTGCTGTCGTTCTTACTTGGGGGTGAAGGTGGTGCAAGTACTGAAGCACCGTTAGTCGTTGATCCTGGTGAATCTTCGCTCATGAATTTTGCTCCTTGCTGTTCACCGGTTCCTGGTGATAAAATCGCAGGGGTCATGATTCCGGGCAAAGGCATCGAAATCCATAAGGAAGGATGTCGTGCATTAAAGACTCAAGATGTCGCCAATGTGATTGCGGTGGAATGGCATGAATCGGCCTTGCATCCTACACTTGCTCGTTTTGAGGTTGTGGGTACAGACCGCGAGGGCTTACTGCTTGATGTGCTGAAAGTATTGCATCAGAATCAAATTTCCATTGAAAAGGCTAGCGTGGTAACCGTTCGTGACACCGTACGTGACCGCTTCTCAGTAAAAGTGTATAATTTGAGCCAGTTAGAGATAACGCTGCAAACCCTGCGGCTGATCCCCAACATCAAGAAAGTTGCGAGATTATGAACTTCTCCCAAGGCGCACCATCGGCACTACCTCAACAGGTAAGCCGCAACCGCGAGTTCCACTGCAAGATGCGGAACCGTCAATATGAGCGTTCATACTACCTTTTCCGCAAGCTCGAGGGCCTTTCTAAAAACCCCGAAGAATTCAAAGAAAATGATCAACTTCCAATGCTGCGCGAATTTGCCTCTAGCGTAGAAACCTGCTTGGAACATGCAAATGCTTGCGTATTCTTTGGCAAACGAGCAAAGCTGCAACCCTATAGCAAAGATCGCCGTTACGGTATTTTGCAAGAGGAATACATCCTTGTTCACTTCTTGCAAGAGGTGTTGAGTTCTGTTCTTTATGTGGTGCGCCGCATTGAAACAGACCAGTCCCTACAAGCCTTCGCAACGCATTTAGAAACGTTCAAAGAAGATAGTCCACACCCTAATGGCTTTGTGGATCGCGTACTCGAATCGCTTACTGCGCTGAAAGAAACCACTGCAGACGAGTTTGCACAAATCTATGGCGTGCTCTCTATGCGTTACCAAATCGGCAATAAGCTCTTCTCGCTCATTCAAGACTTGCAACGTTTTCGCTGAAACTAGTGGCTTAGGTTTCGCACTCATCATTCTCGCCATCGTCGTGAAATAATGCCAGTTGGTTGATTGGGCAATAAATTGAGAGCGCTAATTTCTACGTTAGCAGCATGTCCAGATGGTATTCAATCGCACTAATCTCTGTAAGCCTTGCAACGGCTCAAGGCTCTACATACAGCTCAACTCAAGGTTCTATTCTTACGCTAAAGTCTGCTCTTGATTTTGCACAAAAACAGAGCACGGATCTGTCTCTTGCCCATAGTCAAAAAGACTTGGCGCAAGTAGATCTGGATAAGCAGAAATCTGTATGGCTGCCAACCCTTACTGCAGGGACAGACCTTGAGGATGACAAGACTTTTAATCGCAACCAAGCCAATGAGCTTACTTGGGCTGCAAACGTAACCTTAACTGAAAAACTAGATCGCACTACGAGTGCTAATATCAAGAGTCAGCAACTCACTTTACGTGCTTCCGATCATGATCTGCGAGCTACCGAAGAAACAACGATTGCCACCACGCTTTCCAACTACTTAAATGCTTTGCGTGATTCCATGCTCGTTACTGTGCAAGTGCAAAATGTAACCCTGCAAGAGCAAAAATTAGTTCAGCTACAAGCCTTCGAAAAACTAGGCACCAAAGCGCATTCCGATGTGCTGCAACAATCTGCAACTCTTGCACAAGCCAAGGTGCAATTGCTTAACGCGCGCACGCAGTTTTCAAATAGCCTCGCGGATCTTTTTGCGGGACTTGGGGTTGAACAGCCGTCATCGCAAGTTCTCTTACAAGCTTTGCCAGCCAAGACTCTTCAACGCCTCAGCACACAAGACAGCACCGCGTTGCAAAACAAAGGCGCAGGCGACCCTAGCATCGCAGCGCAACAAGCTCGTATCGAAGCGGCACAAGCGTCTCTCGAGGCAACTCAATTGAGCTACTGGCCAAGCCTGCAGTTTATGGCACAGCTTAATCACAACGACCTTTTGGCGCAGACTCCTGCAAATGCGCTCTACACGACTCCGATGCTTACAGAAGGCTTGCGCGTACAAGCTGCCGTGACTTTTAACATTTTAGATCAAGATTCTCGCAACTCTCAGACGCTTAGTAACCAGATTCAAATTCAAACGGCACAAACGAAACTGAAGGCTTTGCAAACAAGCTCTGCAACCTTGCATACCAAGGCTTTGCGAGCTTTTACTGCATCACAACATAAACTAGCGGCCACTAAGGATTCCAAGGAATCAGCAGACTTAGTTCTTGCCGATATGCAAGCACGCTTTGCTCTCGGAGTGACTGCGATCATTGATTTGCACACGGTAGAGTTACAGCAGCAACAAGCAGCTAGCGACGAAATTCAAGCGGAGTTCGACCTCTGGAATGCATATATCGACCTCTGCAAAACGGAACACCGCCTCACAGACTTCACCAGTGAACTGGATTAGAGCTATGACTATGACGAAGAAAATGCGAAATAGAATTCTCCTTGGGACCGTGGCCGCAATCATTGTCGGAGTAACCTGTTTTTTCATGATCCCGAAAGGGAGTCACGCTTTGGTGGAATACAACACCACGCCGGTGGTAATGGGAACCGTAGAGGAAACCGTATCGAGCACGGGAACCCTTGATGCTGTGGGAACCGTGCAGGTTGGCACACAAGTATCCGGTACTGTTGCAACACTCAAAGCTGATTACAATGATCGTGTGCATAAGAACCAAGCGATCGCGATTCTCGACTTGACCACACTCCAAGAAAGTCTTGCCATTGCGGCAGCCGATCTAGAACGCGCTAAGGTTACCGCAGAGCATTCAGCCAACGACTTCAAGCGCAACCAAAAGTTATTGGCGGATGGCCACATTGCCGAAAAAGATTTCCTGGATTCCAAAGCAACCCATCTGCAAGACTCTGTGGCGGTGATTTCCGCTGAAGCCAACAAGCAACGAGCACAAACCAACCTTGAGCTCGGCACCATCCGTTCTCCAATCAATGGCACTGTAATTTCGCGTAGCATTGAGGTTGGGCAAACGGTGGCTGCAAGCCTTTCTTCACCAACTCTTTTTGTGATCGCAGAAGACCTTACTCGCATGGAAATTCTCGCTAATGTTGACGAAAGTGATATTGGCCGCATTAAGCCCGGGTTGAGCGTACGTTTCTCTGTACAGTCATATCCAGATAGCATCTTCATAGGAAAGGTTACGCAGATCCGTTTGCAACCAACTACGATCTCGAATGTGGTGAATTACACTGTTGTGGTTGACGCTCCCAATCCCACGTTGCGTTTGCTTCCAGGCATGACTGCTACCGTAACCTTCGTAACAGCAGTCAGTGACTCTTCCATGATCGTCCCCAACTCTGCCCTAAGCTTCAAGGGTCCAGCCGACCCACAATTGCGCCCTCCTCCCACTGGAGCAAAGGGGGATTCCCTGCGGGCTAAGTGGCAGCATCGCGACAGCACGGTTGCCAATAGCGGTGCAAATAAACTTACCGAAGCAAATCGTGGCAGGGTCTGGGTCTTGCTGCCCGATGGAACTTTACAGCCCAAGCACATGCTGCTTGGCCTTACGGATGGCGCAAAGACCGCAGTCCTTAAGTCGCATGAACTGCAAGTCGGCGACCTTGTGGTAACCAGCGTCAAAACCGCCACGACAGCGATGAAGAAGCAGAAAACTTTACTCGACAATATGGGTCCTGGTGGTGCCCCTCCCAAGGGCATGAGGTAACCACGTGAAAGCTGTCATCGAAATGCGCAGCATAAGCAAGGTTTATGATCTTGGCGAGACCAAGGTTCATGCCCTGCGTTCCGTGGACTTGGTGATTCATGAAGGCGAATATGTGGCGATCATGGGACCTTCGGGTTCTGGTAAATCTACGCTCATGAATGTGATTGGATGTTTGGATCACCCAAGCTCGGGTGAGTATCGTTTGCTTGATCGCCGTGTAGACCAAATGAAACCTAGGGATTTGGCTGATGCTCGCGCTGAATACATCGGGTTTATTTTCCAAGGCTTCAATTTGCTGAAGCGCACGAGCACATTAGAAAATGTTGAATTGCCCATGCAATATTTGCGGACAAGAACTATCACTAATAAGCACGAGCAAGCTCTCAACGCTTTGCGCATGGTGAACCTTGAAGAGCGTCAACATCACTTACCCAATCAGCTTTCGGGTGGACAGCAACAGCGTGTAGCTATTGCGCGATCTCTGGTGAATAACCCCGCGCTCCTACTCGCAGATGAGCCCACGGGCAATCTCGATAGCTCCACCTCCGAAGAAATCATGGCCGTGTTTGAGGAGTTAAATAAGAAAGGCATCACCATTGTGATGGTTACCCATGAACCTGATATTGCTGCACACGCCAAACGTATTCTCGTGGTCAAAGATGGATCGATCATTCGTGACGAAGCGGTAAAAAAATGATGGTAAGCATTCTGCGTACTGCGTTTCGAAACATTGTTCGCAACCGTATGCGAACCCTGCTGACCATGCTGGGAATCGTTATTGGCGTGGCTGCGGTGATCATTATGGTAGGTGTGGGCAAAGGCGCAGAACAAGAAATCAACAACCGCATCGCAGCCCTTGGCACCAATGTCCTCATGGTTCGCGCGGGTTCTGCAACCACGGGTGGCGTGCGTATGGGATTCGACTCCAAAGCATCTCTCAAGCTTGAAGACATTGATGCTATTCAGAAAGAATCGCCCTCTCTAATCGCCGTATCAGGTGTGGTACGCACTAATGCCCAAGTTATCGCCAATAACAACAATTGGCCCACAGAGATTAATGGCGTAAACCCATGTTATCTGACTATTCGCAATTGGGATTTATCTTCGGGCCGCTTCTTTGATGACCATGATCTTAAAATTTCAAATAAGGTTGCGGTGATTGGAACCACCGTGGCTACGCAATTATTTGGTACCCGTGACCCAGTGGGAATGCAGATGCGCATTGGGCGTGTGCCTGTCACCATCGTGGGTGTCCTAAAGGGTTTGGGACAAAATGCGATGGGTCAGGATCAAGATGATGTGGTACTAATTCCGCTAACCACTGCGTTCTATCGCCTCAGTGGCACAGGTAGGCTTGGGCAACTGATGGCTAGCGCAGAAAAGATGGATATGATGACAGAAGCCAGTGCACAGATGACCGCTGCGCTGCGAAAATCTCATCACTTGGTAGCATCGGCAGACGATGATTTTTCGATTCGTACACAAAGTGAAATCATGGAAACTGCATCGAGCATGTCCAAAACTTTCACCATGCTCTTGAGCGCAATTGCGGCTGTGTCACTGCTTGTTGGTGGCATTGGCATCATGAATATCATGCTTGTGTCGGTAACGGAGCGCACTCGTGAAATTGGTGTGCGCATGGCATTGGGTGCCCGCGGTTTTGATATTTTGGTGCAGTTTTTGGTGGAGTCTGTTGTGCTCTGCGTTTTCGGTGGATCAATTGGAATCGCCCTCTCCATCGCCATTTGTTTGATCATATCCAACATGGGAATTGCTGCGGTACTAAGCATTCCAACCATGCTCATCGCATTTGCTTTCTCTGCGGCAGTGGGAGTATTTTTTGGCTTCTATCCAGCTCGGAAAGCATCGCTGCTCAATCCCATCGAGGCTTTGCGCTATGAGTAGCGTTTAGCGCAACAAATCCCTGATCTCTTTTAAGCTTTGTAGAATTGCAGACGACTTGGCTGCGTCCATTTTGATGGTTGGCTTGGTTTCATCGATCTCTGGCGCTTCGAGCGAGTTGGATCCTACATCTTCGGGCAAAGGCTCGTCGTCTTCAACAGTCTGAATCCCTGCATCTTGCAGGCGGCGCAGAGCTCCGTCGATAGTGAATTTTTCAACCTGCAGAAGGTTTTGAATCTTGCGAATGAGCTCGATATCTTTCTCGCGATAGGTTCGATTGCCCGCACGGTTTTTCCGGGGGCGAAGCACTGCAAATTCTTGCTCCCAGTAGCGTAGAATATGCGCAGGCACAGCCGTCAAGTCACTCACCTCGGAGATGGTGTAGTAGAGCTTGACTTCTTTGGGTGCTCCGTATTTCATAAATGATTATCGATGTCTATAATCTACAATACAAAAGCTAGTTCCAAATCTCTGCTTTGAGTTCGCGCTGCATTAAGCCCTGAATTGCGACTTGCACGCTCTTACCCGAAAAAAGCACATTGTGGCAAGCTTCGGTGATCGGCATTTCGACACCAAGTTTCTTTGATAGTGCAAAGGCGCTACGGCAGGTTGGTACGCCTTCTGCGACCATTTTCATTCCGGCCAAGACACTATCCAAGGATTCACCCTTTCCGATATGTTCGCCCACATAGCGATTGCGAGAATGCTTGCTCATGCAGGTGGTGATCATGTCGCCCATGCCGGCAAGGCCTGCAAAGGTGCGTGGGTTTGCGCCCAAAGCTTCACCGAGTCTTGTAATCTCAGCAAGACCGCGAGTCATGAGTGCACCCTTGGTGTTGTCGCCCATGCCTAGTCCATCAAGGATTCCGGTCGCAATAGCAATGACATTTTTGAGCGAACCTGCGAGCTCTACGCCCACTTGATCCATTGAGGTGTACACACGAAGGCATCCACCGCTAAAGACTTTTTGCACTGTTGCAATCTGATCAATTCCTGGGCCTGCAGAAACCACCGTTGTTGGGATTCCGCGCGAAACTTCTTCAGCATGCGAAGGGCCCGAAAGCGTAACCATGTTAGCGGGAGTGAGCCAAGGAACGTTGCTGAGCAAGACCTCGCTCATACGCTGCATGGTTTTTTCCGTGATGCCTTTGGTCGCAGAGACAACGATGGGAGAATTTGCGGGAGTAATTTCAGCGAGCATACGCGCCACATTTGCCATGTGCTGCGAAGGGACTACGCACAAAAGAATATCGGCTCCAGCAATCGCGCTACCCATGTGGGTAAAGTACTGGAAAGCTTTGGGGAGCTTGACTCCAGGAAGCTTATCGCGGTATTCGTTTTCGCGGGCAAGCATCTCGGCTTCTTCTGCCGAGTGAGTCCAAAAAACGACTGTGTGGCCATTCTCAAACAAGTGCTTGCCGAGAGTGAGTCCCCATCCACCTGTACCTAAGACTGCGACTTTCATTCTGCAACCTTTTTCTTGTTCTTAAATCCATTCTCAGTGCCATTCAGCAGGCGCTTAATATTCGCTTTATGCTTAATGATCACAAACGCAGCAACCGCCCAGCCAATCGCCAGTAAGCCTGGATGTACAGGACCAATCACAGCACCCACACCGGGAACTTGGAAAAAACCGCAAGTCAGCAAAATACCAAGCATGCTACAGCCACCAATCGAACCTAGCGATACAAAGCCAGTCGAGAAGGTAAGTGCCATCCAAACCGAGAACGAAAGCAAAGCGGCTACTGGGCTAAGCGTTGAGAACACGCCCATAGCTGTTAGCACTCCTTTACCGCCGCGGAATCCAGCAAGGCAAGTGAATGAATGTCCAACGATTGCAAGCAGACCCGCAACTAGCGGAAGCCATGTCTGTCCTGGGTCGGCAAGCTTCATCGCCACGTAGGGCGCGAGCATTCCCTTGCATAAGTCAATAAGAACAACCGGAAGCGCAGGCTTCCAACCGAGGACACGAAACACATTGGTGAGCCCAGCGTTTTTAGAGCCGTGCTCACGAATATCAATCTTCTTCCAGATCTTCGAGACCCAGACTGCTGTCGGGATCGAGCCTAGAAGGTAAGCGATCGGAAGCGATACCAAACTGTTCAAGTTCTTCGTCCTTTCTAAGGTCAAGATGAATTACGAAATTCAAGCGCAGAGGCGCACCCTGCAACTGGAACTCTTCAAAGAGGGTCTTGAGTAAATAGCGTTTGTAGCCCTCATCCACAAGGTCGGGATGATTGGTCTCAATAGCGATTACGGGTGGGTTCACAATGATCTGGCAAGCGCGTTCAATACGCACTGGCTTTGATTTTCGCATTGGATGCGGACGTTCGCCCACAGCTTTTTGGAAAATATCAGAGAGGCGATCTCGGCCAAGAACGCGACGGCAATTTTTCCAAACCGTCATGATCTCTTGCACTACGCGATCCACACGCTGGCCTTCGAGCGCAGAAATGGCAACGATTGGAACCCATTGCAACATGGATTCCTTTTCCACCAAATTTTTGATCATGTGATCAAATGTCTTGGAGTCTTTGCCCGGCATGATGTCCCATTTATTGAACACCAGCACAAGACCCTTGCCCGCAGAACGGATTTGCTCCATGATGCGGAAGTCTTGAATTTCAAGGCCGCGCGTCGCATCGATCATCAAAACGCTCACATCGGAACGCTTGATTGATTCAAGGGTACGCATGTTCGAAAAAACTTCCACTTCATCGTCGACTTTCGCCTTCTTGCGCAAGCCCGCAGTGTCAGTGACCACAAATTTTTGGCCATGCCAATTGAAAGAGACTTCGATGGAGTCACGCGTAGTACCCGGAACATCGGAGACCACGAGACGTTCTTCGCCAAGCACGCGATTGAGGAAAGTTGACTTGCCCGCATTGGGGCGTCCAAGCACTGCGAAACGAATAATATCAGGATCGGGTGCAGGTCCTAACGCAGAGCGTGCTCCAGTTTTGGGTAGTAGCCCAAGCACTTCATCCATGAAGCTGCGCATGGCATAACCAGTGAGTGCAGAGATCATGCGAGGTTCACCTAGGCCAAGCCCAAGGAACACCCAAGGCTCAGCGCGATCGGAATCTTTTTCGGCTTTGTTAGCTACGAGAATTACTTTCTTGCCCGACTTATGTACCATGCGTGCAAACTGCAAGTCCAGAGCCTGAGGACCGACTCGCACATCGACCATGAACACAACAAGGTCTGCACCTTCGATGGCATTAAAAATCTGCAAGCGCACCGAATCGGCGAGCTCATCGACGCGGTCATCGGGAAGGAATCCACCCGTGTCCACAATCTGGAAAGGCGTTCCCAACCATTCCGCCTCTTGGTAGTGGCGGTCGCGGGTCACACCTTCGCGATCCGAAACAACTGCGGCACGACGGCCGAGAATCCGGTTGAAAAGGGATGACTTGCCCACATTGGGGCGTCCGACGATACAAAGTATTGGCAATGTCTTCACATTGGCAAGCTTAGGTTTTTCGCAACCCCATGTCAAATTTTGGGTTATAGAATTTGATCGCGAAACTATGCGAAGGAAAATTTGATCGCTGAGCCATGCAAAGAAATCTCATCTCGCAAAAACCGTGCGTTTTCGCGGGCTAGAACACAGTTCGTATTCGACTAAAATTCGACGAGGCCAGCGCTGGTTGCAAGGATCACATGCTTCGCAATGCCAACAAAGAGGCCATGTCCGAGTATGCCTGGGATCGCATTTAACTGTGCGTTAAGTTTGCTTGCATCGTGGATTGCACCAAACTTTGCATCGACAATCAAATTGCCAGAATCAGAGATCACGGGGCCATCTTTGCCTGGGGCGCCCATGCGCACCACGACCACTCCACCAAGGGATTCCACCCGTGCAGCCACAAGCCCAATCGCAGATGGCAACACTTCAAGAGGTACCGCAAATTTTTCGCCGAGATGATTTACACGCTTGGTTTCATCGGCAACGACAACGTACAGATCTGCCATTTCAGCAACGATCTTTTCGAGCAAATGCGCGGCTCCACGGCCTTTGATCAAGTTGCGGGCTGGGTCAATTTCATCGGCGCCATCGATGGCAATATCCAAGTGGTTTACTGCGCCAAGGTCGAGTAGGGGAATGCCAAGTTTGCGGCACTGCAAAGTGGTGGACCAAGAGGTCGAAACGGCTTCGATACGGAGACCTTCTGAATGAATGCGTTCGGCAAGACGATTGACTAAATGTGTCGCTGTTGAGCCTGTGCCCAAACCAACCTTTTGACCTGATTTTACAAGCTCTGCCGCGCGATAGCCTGCTTGCTTCTTCAATTCATCGAGAGAACTCATTAGCGGCCTCCCCAGCCACCCTTTTCAGGGCCAAAGTAATCAGGACCAAAGTCATCATCGGATTGTGGAAAGTCTGGGTAGCCTTGTTCTAACTCGGTTACCGAGGGTTGATCAATTTCCACGATTTGCACTTCAAAGGTCAAATCCATGCCTGCAAGTGGGTGGTTTCCATCGAGCACCACAGTCTTTTCGCGAATTTCTCGAATCACAAAAAGCGAGGGTTCTTCAGGCTCTTCATCCTTAAACAAATCAGCAGGATCATCGGGTGCTTTCCAATTTTCCATGGTCTCAAATTCATCTTGAACCATTTCGATTTCCATACCCACCCAGAGTTGGCCAACATCGCGCAACTCTTCTTTGGGAACTTCCATTACCAAGTCATTTTGGTATGCACCATAGGCTTCTGGAAAAGGTAACGGCACAATGGCACGCTGACCAATCCGCAGACCATCAAGGGCATCTTGTAGGGCTTGTGGCACAAAATCCGACAGACCGTGTATATAGACGACCGGATGGCTAGTGGGAATCTCTTCAATCACACGGCCATTTGTATCTTTCAACGTGTAGGCTACGGAGATCTTCAGGTTTTTTTCGACGCGGTTTAGTTCGGACATTTGGCCGCGAATGTAGAAAAAAGGCAGAGTGCAGAATGCAGCATGGCGATGTGTATAAAGATTCGATAAAAATTCTTTTTGTCTGCTTGGGTAATATTTGCAGATCGCCTGCCGCTGAAGGTGTTGCAAGGGTTCTCGCCACATCGATTCATAAGCCGATCGTATTAGATTCAGCAGGTACTGGAGCTTGGCACGTGGGTCAACCGCCTCACGCAACTATGCGTCGCACTGCAGCAGCCAACGGTTATCCAATAGATGACTTGCGCGCAAGACAGGTACGTGCTCGTGATTTTTCTGAATTCGATTGGATCGTAGCCATGGATCAACAGAACTATTCGGATCTAAAGGAACTGCAATCTCGTTATGGTGGTGAAGCCCGCTTGTGCATACTGCTAGAAGGAGTTTCGGACGCACCCTTAGATGTTCCCGATCCGTATTATGGGGGTGCCGATGCGTTTCAAGAAAGTTTTGATTTGATTCGGAGAGGAGTTGAGGAATTCTTTGGGAGAAGATTAGGGGGGCGAAAGTTGAGAGATGAAAATTGAGAATTGAAAGTTGTGCATAAGTTCCGAATCCCCCTGTCCCGCTGCACTTTCAATTTTACACTTTCAATTTTCAATGATTCCCTTCCCCCAGCTTTCAACTCTCAGTTCTCCCCCGATAACATCACCGTAACTCTCAACTATATTTGGAAACTCTATGATTTACGGCATTTATTCTGATGTTCATTCGAATTTGGCGGCGCTTGAAGCCGTGCTTGCTTCCATGGAAACCTTTGGTGTGGAGCGGCGCGTGTGTTTGGGTGACCTCGTGGGCTACTGTGCCGACGCGGACGTTTGTGTGCAATTGGTGCAGAAAAATAGTGACATCTGCCTACTCGGCAACCATGATAGCGTGGCTTTGAAACGAGAGTCTTCGGTACATTTCAACCAATACGCACGCATTGCAATTGAATGGACTCAAACCAAGCTTTCCAAGGAATCCTTGGAGTTCATGAAAAAGCTTCCTTACATTGTGGAAGAAAGTGATGTCTGCTTTGTGCATGCCTCGCCTAAGAGCCCTGCAGACTGGTTTTATGTAGCCTCACTCGATGAAGCCGTTGATGCTTTTGAATTCTTCTCTACTCGTTTTTGCTTTGTGGGCCATACCCATAGTCCAGTGATTGTTGCTTGTGGAAAAGATGGTTCGCCTTCTGTGATTGAAGAAGATTTTTACACGGCGCAAGACGATGAAAGAGTACTCGTGAACGTTGGTAGCGTAGGGCAGCCGCGCGATCGCAATCCAGAAGCCTGCTACTGTTTGCTCGATAGCGATTCGTTAACGGTTCGATTCATTCGAGTCCCTTACGACATCTCTCGTACGCAAGAAACTATGCGCAAACAAGGGTTCCCAGCCTTTTTGATTCAACGCATCGCAGACGGTCGCTAATGGCAACGCTCGCGCTCGCATCCTTTGGCAAGCCTTCGGGCTCTTGGGCGCGCGAGGAATTTGCACTCTTTGCAGGGCGTTTATCTACCATGACCACCTTCGAAGCTGTGGAACTCAAAGAATCGCGTCGAAGTGAAATCGGGCCTCGCTTGCAAGAAGAAGCGACGTTATTTCATAAGCGCTTTCCGTCACCGCAATGGAAGCGCGTTGTGCTTTCTGAGGAAGGCAAATTATTTCCAACGGTTGGATTTGCAAAATGGCTAGAGGCTCGGCTTTCTTCCAACGTGGTTTTTCTCATTGGCTCTGCTTATGGCATTGATCCTTCCGTGAAGCAATCTGCTGATTTGCTGTGGTCTCTTTCCCCTTTGACTTTTACCCACGAGCATGCTCGCGTACTGCTTGCAGAACAGCTTTATCGCGCCTTGCAAGTCATGCGTGGCCATCCATATCACCATGTTTGATCATATTACGTCTGACACATCACGTCTGATCATATCTGACCACTTTTGAGGCACTAATGGGACTTTGGATTTTTTCGCAACTCGCGGTGCCATTGGATTCTCGCGACCGCATGCTGGATTGCCTTGCGCGTGAGCTTAGAATGCCCGTGCAAAGCATTCGCAACATGGAGCCACAACGCGTCGCTTTAGATTCGCGCCGCAAAGGTCATCCATTATGGAGTTGCAACATCGTATTTGAATGCGATACAGACATACGGCATCCACAAGTCAAATCCTATAAGGAATCTGCAGAAACCTTAGATACTATTGAAGGCCGCAACAGTCTTGATCTTGGTGCACGCGTGTGTGTTGTTGGTGCTGGGCCTGCAGGGCTTTGGGCGGCATTAAGCCTTGCACGCAAAGGCTATGCGGTCGAATTGCACGAACAAGGTCAACCTGTCGAAGATCGTTTTCGCGACATTCGCCATTTCTTAAGCGGGCGTGAATTCAATGCGCGTTCCAATGTGCTGTATGGAGAAGGTGGAGCTGGTGCATTTTCAGATGGCAAGCTTACGAGTCGCACGCGCACTCCTTATGTGCAAGCTGTGCTTGATGATTTAGCCCAGGCAGGTGCTGGCCCCGAGGTGCGTTGGCTTGCGAAGGCACACATTGGTACGGATCGTTTACAAAATATTTTAGTGACTGTGCGAAAGTGGATTGTGGAGGCCGGTGGCAAGGTTCTTTTTAACTCCAAACTTACCGATATCGAAGTGCAGAATAATCGCATTGTGCGTGCTTCTTTCGATGGAAATTGGCAAGAATGTTCTGCGCTTGTTCTTGCTTGTGGGCACTCAGCTCGCGATGTCTACGCGTTGCTCGATGAACATGGTGTTGCTCTTGAAGCCAAGCCTTATGCACTTGGAATGCGCATTGAACATCCACAGGACTTTATTAACACAAGGCAGCTTGGACGCGGAGTAGACATTCGCCTCGCAGGTGCCGCAGAATATACGCTCACAGCGCAAACCTGTGCAGGAACCTCGAGTGCATATTCATTTTGCATGTGCCCCGGTGGCGTGTTGATTCCTTGTGCGAGTGAGCCCGATGGCCTTGCAACTAATGGCATGAGCTATAGTCGTCGCAATGGACCTTTTGCAAATTCTGGCATTGTGGTTCCGGTGGCGGGGCCTGCAAAGGTAGAGCCTGCAATTTCTGGTTCGCCCTTGTGGTATGAGCATGCAGACTTTCGCGAGTTTGTACGTAAAGGACTAGAATCGAATCAAAGTCTAGAGCGTTGGGCTGGCATTGCCTTGCAACGAACCCTAGAGCGCGAAGCTTTTGAACGTGGAGGTCGAAATTTCGCGGCCCCAGCGCAGAGCGTGAACGCATTCTTAGATGGATCACTTGATCGCAATCTTCCCAAGTCTTCGTATCCAACAGGGCTAGTACCCACCAATCATTGGGATTGGTTTCCTGAGCAAGTGTGCAAATCCATTGCAGAAGGTTGTGAAAATTTTGAACGCAAAATCCCAGGTTGGATTGAGCACGGATTGCTGGTGAGTCCAGAGACGCGTACCTCTTCACCACTTCGCGTTCCCCGTAATTCAGAAACATTAGAATCCATTAACACCCAGGGCTTGTACCCGCTGGGAGAAGGTGCAGGATATGCAGGTGGAATCACTACCAGCGCAGCTGATGGTGTACGTCTTGCTGTCCTCGCCAAACCCAGGAGTTCCCATGATCGCTCGTAAAGTTGGACGCCACGAAGCCGGTCAAAGGCTTGATCGTTGGTTGCGCAAGGCGTTTCCAGAGGCGTCACTTTCTGCATTATTTGCGATTATCCGCAAAAAGAAAATTCGTGTGAATGGCAAGCCCGGCAAGGCTGTGCAGTTGGTGAATGAAAATGATGAGATCAACATCTACGAGAATTTGGTAGAAGGTTCTGCGAGCGATGTGACCGCAAAACCAGTGGTAGCAAAGGATGGATGGACGAATCGCGAAATTGATCCGCGCCTGCAAATTGTATTGCATCACGAAGATTTCTTAGTACTCGATAAGCCCGCAGGCCTTGCGTCGCAACCCGGCAGCAACCAAAAGCCAGGTGATACCTTGGTGGAATTATTGTGGCCATGGGCAGACCAGCAAGGACTCGATTATAAGCCTGCACTTGTGCATCGCTTGGATCAAGAAACCAGCGGGTTGATCATTGCAGCCTTGAGCGGGCAAGGCGCGCGAGGTCTCAATGCTCGCATTCGCGAACACCAAGTGCGCAAAGAATATTTGGCTTTAGTCAAGGGAATCCTTGCAGAGCCAAAGGGGACTATTGATTTAGCGCTAGAGCGTACAGACTCTGCGCAGGGTGCGAAGATGGATGTAGGGTCGGGAAAAGAAGCGGTAACACATTATCAAGTAGAACAAGTCTTTGCCGATTGTTCCTTGGTGCGTATCCGTTTAGAGACAGGTCGCATGCACCAAATCCGCGCACACTTTGCAGCCATTGGCCACCCCTTGCTGGGCGATGGGCGCTACGGCGATTTTGCGTACAACCGTCAAGTGCGCAAAGAGCTCGGCTTAAAACGCTTATTCTTACATTCCGCGTTGCTTGCCTTTGCATGGAACGAAGAGCGCATTCATGTCGAAGGCGAGTTGCCCAGCGAACTCAAAAGCGTGCTTGCATCCTTAGCAGGCTGCTGACCTATGGAATGATAAGCCAACCAAAGCCATGTCAGATTCCAAGCTACCTGTATAGGCTTTTCTACATTGACGTCCATATTTGAGGCATCAAACAGGAGTTCCTATGGTGACAAAGCATTCCCCATTCGCTGCTGCAATTCTCAGCCTAGCCTTTGCTGTGAACGCTGTGGCAGGGGACATCAACCTTTGGGGCTGGGTGGGCGATGCTTCGGGTTCTGGTGTTGCGGGCGTTGACGTGGCTCTCAAGGATTCAAGTTTCAGCGCGACCACCGACTCTTCGGGCAAGTGGAGCCTAGTGCGCGTGGCGACTACTGTACGCAATGCCCCGGCGTTGGCAAAGAGCCGCATTGGCCAAGAAATGGTGTTCAATATTCTAGGCCGCAGAATGGAAGGCTCCAACCTTGCTCGTGGCGTATATGTGATCCGCGATGTGGCAGGGACCTCAAGCGTTCAGGTCAATCATCTTGCGAAAGCAGAAGCTGTTGCGGACTCGTTGATTGTGAGTTACCAAGGCTCGGTGGTGGGTCGCATCGAGCTCACGAGCCTCACTGCAGGAGCCCTTGCGGACATGACGCTCAGGACGGTGAGCCCTCTGCTGGTTCCAAGCACGGCGGGCACGGCTCCAAGCCCGTTTTTCATGTTGGTGGGCCAGACGGCTCATGTTTCCTTTGCTTACGACACTCTTTTATGGCGTCCAATGTGGCTCACGGTGGGCACTAACTCAACGGTCGCCATGGGAGCAAATTTTTCCGTTTTGCTGGCCAATGCGACAGATGCCGTGACGCTGAATTTGGCGAGCCGCGCACAGGGCATCACCTTTGCGGCCTTGGGCGACAAGACCTATGGCGACGCGAACTTTTTGCTGAGCGCAACGGCGGGTTCGACACTCAACGTAACCTTTACATCCCAGACGCCATCGGTGTGCACGGTGAGCGGTGTGCTTGCGAGCATCGCAAGCGCGGGCGTATGCACGATTCAAGCCGAT
>Ga0302293_10000169_pt1 | contig 37523 bp, 27 predicted proteins | sample III_Fen_N2_2_FD_198758 | JGI IMG/M metagenome (GOLD analysis project Ga0302293, IMG submission 198758) | Peat permafrost microbial communities from Stordalen Mire near Abisko, Sweden - III_Fen_N2_2 | ecosystem: Environmental > Terrestrial > Soil > Wetlands > Permafrost | place: Sweden: Abisko...
CTCTGTGGATGCTTCGGGCAATGTGACTCCTGTGACTGCAGGATCTTGCAACATTACTGCAGATCAAGGGGGTAATTCTAACTATGGTGCTGCCACTCAGGTACATAAGACTTGGACGATTGCAAAAGCTGCACAGACTATTGGCGCAATTACTACTGCCACAGCTACGCCTACCTATGGAACTCAGTTCACGGTAGCTGCTACAGCGACTTCGGGTATTGCCACAACCTTTACCTCGAATAGCCCAGGCGTCTGCTCCGTCAATGCCACCACTGGCGTAGTCACACCAGTAGCCAGTGGAACATGCACAATCCAAGCCGATCAGGTTGGTGATGCTCGCTATCTCGCTGTTTCGCCAAGTCAGACTCAGGACTTCACCATTGTGAACAAGTCTCAGGCCATTACGTTCGCAAATCCGGGGGCTCAGCCTTATGGTGTAGACTTCACGGTTTCGGGAACGGGTGGAGCATCGGGTAAGCCTGTGGTCTTTGCTTCCACGACTCCTTTGACTTGCTCTACCAGTGGAACCAACGGCACCACGATTCACCCATTGGCTCAGGGAACTTGCACAATTACAGCCAACCAAGCTGGTGATGCAGGGTTCTATGATCCTGCGCCTCAGGTGTCGAACAACATTACGATCTCGCTTGCACCACAGACAATCGTTTGGTCCACATCGACCTCTGTGCCTCCAACCTATGGAGCAACATTCAATGTGTCTGCAACGGGTGGTAGCTCTGGCCACGCGCTCACCTTTAGTGCAGCTTCGTCCTCGGTCTGTACTGTTGTGGATAACGGTAATAACACCGCTACAATAACTCCAGTAGATGTTGGTGCTTGCACAGTGAATGCCAATCAGGCTGGCAACACTCAATACTCTGCCGCGACACAGACGGTTAGCCCCACGTTCACTATTCTGCAGTCGGCTCAGTCGATTGGTTCTATCACAGGTGGCCCAACTGTATATGGAACGCCTGCAGCGGTGACAGCCACAGCAAGCTCTAACCTTGCGGTTACTTGGACTACGGCAGATGCTAGCTTCTGCTCAGTGGGTTCGACTACTGGTCTCGTGACCCCTGCGAAGAGTGGTTCTTGCAAAGTTTATGCAAACCAAGCAGGCAATACAAAGTACCTTGCTGCACCTCAAGATTCAGTGATTTTGAGCATTGCCAAAGAAGCTCAAACTATCGGTGCTGTCACAGGTGGCCCAACTGTTTGGGGAACCAATGGTACACTCTCTGCCACAGCAACATCGGGTAACACCGTCGTATTCACGACATCAACACCACTCGTATGTTCTGTGTCTGGAACGACTGTGACCCCAGTAATTGCAGGCTCTTGCATTATCAAGGCTAATGAGCCTGGTGATACGAAGTGGGCTGCTGCAAGTGAGGTTTCACAAACTTTTGTAATTACACTGAAGCCACAAACGATTACGAATATCGCTACAGGTCCTTCCGCTTTCGGCGTTGCAGTAAATCTTTCTACTACCGCAACATCGGGGCTTCCTGTAACCTTCGTATCCGCCACACCTCTCGTCTGCACCATTGCCGGCAGCATTGTGACCCCAAAATCAAGTGGAACTTGTACAATCACGACAGATCAAGCTGGAGATTCCAAGTGGGCGGCTGCTCCACAGATCTCTCAAAACTTCACGATTGGCAAGGCTGCGCAAACGATTGAAGCGATTGCAGGTGGCCCAACCGTATTTGGTGCCCCAGCTACTGTGTCGACAACATCGACATCGGGTCTCAATGTGACCTTTACATCGCATACACCTACCGTGTGTACTTCTAGTGGTACATTCGGAAGTGTGATTACGCCTGTGAAGGCTGGTACTTGCACGATCTATGCGGATCAAGCCGGCGATAATTCCTTTGCCGCGGCTTCAAGGGTCACTGCGAATCTGACGATTGATTCTGCAGCACAGACGATTGGAACCATCAGTACTGTTAGCACGCCCACCTTTGGTGCAACATTCACTGTGACTGCAACTGGAGGTTCCTCGGGTCTTCCTGTGATCTTCACTTCGACGACGACAGGTGTTTGCACTGTGTCTGGTACCAATGGAAGCGTGGTCACCCCAGTATCCGTTGGTAAGTGCACGATTGCAGCGAACCAAGCTGGTGATTCAAGCTACAAGGTTGCCGTCACGAAGACTCAAGATTTCACAATCATCAAGGCTTCGCAGACGATTCCTACTTTGACGGCTCCTTCGTCGGCTCCATTTGGGACGCCAATCACAGTGTCGGTAACTGCTTCTTCAAACCTTGCGGTAACCTTCACGGATTCGACTCCAGGCGTTTGCACCGTTATGAATAGTGCAAGTACTCCAGTGAACACCAGCGCATTCAATGCAACAACACATCTCTCTACGGTTACTGTAACCCCTGTATCCGTGGGTACCTGTTACATTCTGGCGAACCAAGCTGGCACAGCAAACTACAATGCCGCAACCGAAGTGAAGGAAGATATTCTCATCAATGCAACAACTGATGTGATCAATCCAATCACTTTGACTGCAATAACTCCAACCTTCGGGGCTCCAGATACTGCAAAAGCAACAACCCTGTCGGGACTTCCTGTAACCTTCGCATCCACAACCACGGATGTTTGCACAATCGGTATCAATGATGGTGTTATTACAGTAGTAAAGGCTGGAACTTGCGCAATCACTGCTGATCGTGTTTCGAGTTCAGGCTTCGGTGCTGCAAGCCAAGTAACCAAGACCTTTGCAAGTGCGAAGGCAAACCAAACCATTGCTGCAATCACAGGAGGCCCAACTTCCTATGGTGAGGTTGTAACCATGCCTGGCTTTGCATCCTCGGGACTTCCTGTGCTGTACGCTTCACTGACTCCGTTGGTTTGCTCTGTAACACATGATTCTGTGGTGACTGCCGTTGATTTTGGATCTTGCCAGCTCACAGTAAATCAGAGTGGTGATGGTCGTTACAACGCTGCTCCAACGGTAATTTCATCAGCGATGACGATTGCAACGGGTGTTCAAACGATCACTTCGTTCACACCAACCACCACGACTCCAGTATATGGTGCAACCTTTGGCGTCTCTGCTTCGGGTGGTGGATCGGGTCAACCAGTGACCTTCAGTACCGCAACCACAACGATTTGCTCGGTTTCTGGTTCTACCATAACAGCGAAGAATGTGGGTTCTTGCGTGATCGATGCGGATCAAGCGGGTAACGTCCGGTATGCTGCTGCAACACAGGCACACCTTACTGTGGTGATTGGCCAAGCACACCAGACTGTAGCTGCACTCACGAATGGCCCAAGCGGCTACTTAGATACCGTGAAGTTGGCTGCAACCACATCGAAGACAACCACAAATTCCTTCACGTATTCCACCATCACCGCAGCCACTATTTGCAAGGTTTCCCATGATACCGTCTTTGCAACGGGCATTGGATATTGCGCAGTGAAGGCTGTGGAAGCAGGTGATACCAAGTACTTCAGCGACTCGGTGGTCACAACCTTCCAGATTGGTAAGCACAACCAGACCTTGATTCCAATCACGGTAATGCCTACCACCTTCAAGGATACAACGGTGATCAGCACCCTCTCTTATACCGATACCACCAAGAAGACTTTGACCGGTGCAACTCCTATTACCTACACATCCATGACTCCCAATGTGTGCGTGGTGATTGTGGGTACAGGCAATGTCAAGGTTGCTGCAAAGGATGTGGGCACTTGCACGGTTAAGGCTGACCAAGTTGGTAACTCTAACTACCAAGCAGGTACAGTATCGACCAGCAGTGTGATTGGCTCCGCAACTCAAACCGTGGTTAAGCCCACCATTACAACCGCGAAGTACTTAGACACCGTGGCTCTCGTTTCAACCACAAATTCTGGGTTGACTGGGTTCACTTATCTGGTAACCACTTCGTCTATCTGTAAGGTCGGCAGCACTTTGGCTGATTTGAACAAGCTCTATCCTCTCGACGTAGGTACCTGTAAGTTCGTGGCAATCCAAGCGGGTAATTCTCAATGGAAGGCCGATACTTCAGATACCGCAAGCGTGACGATTACTCAGCGTCCACAGACGATTGGAACCTTGGCGGGTGGCCCTGCTACCTATCATGATTCTGCTGCGGTAACCGGTTCTGCAACTTCTGGTTTGGCATTGACCTACAGCACAACGACTGCTGCTGTCTGCTCTGTGTTGGTGTCCCAGAAGGTGTATGCAAAGACTGCAGGCGCTTGTATCATCATGGCTAAGCAAGCTGGTGATTCCAAGTGGCTGAAGGCCGATTCGATTACGCAGACCTTCACGATTGCCAAGAAGAATCAGACCATTGCAAGCATTGTTGGTGCTCCAACCAGATACGGTGATACGGCTTTGGTCGCTAGCACTGCATCTTCCGGTCTTGTAACAACGTTCACTTCCGCTTCGCCCACAATCTGTACAGTGGTTTCAAACACGAGTAAGGTGGTTGGAATTCTGCCAGGTAACTGTATTCTTAAGTCCAATCAAGTGGGTGATGGCAATTGGGCTGCTGCTCCAACCTTCACGGATACATTCCCGATCGCAAGAGCTCCTTTGGCAATCAAGGCAAACCCAGTCCTCAAGTACTATGGTGGAGTGGATACCTTGACTTGGATTGTTGACAATTCTCAGAGCCTTGGCGATACCATCTACAAGGGTGATAAGTTGGCCGGTGCGCTTGCTCGCGATGCTGGTGATTCTGTGGCTCTCTATACGATTAGACAAGGAACTCTCACAGATTCACTGAATCCTAAGTACCATATCACTTACACTGCTGCCGCGATGAATATCATCAGAAAGCCAGTGATTGTGACTGCGGATTCTGTGACCAAGGTGTATGGTGCAGCGGATCCTACCAAGCTGACCTTCAAGGTGTCTCCTGCTCTAAAGACTGGCGATACCCTGCACGGTGCAATGGTGCGTGAAACTGGTGATTCTGTGGGTACTTATGGAATCAATCAAGGTACCTTGGATACCACTCGCAACAAGAACTACTTGATCACCTATGTGGGAAACAACTTCAAGATCACTCGTTTGCCAATTACCGTCACAGCGGATACGTTGCGTAAGGTATATGGTACAACGGATCCTACGGCGTTCACCTACAAGACGGCTCCTGCTTTGATTGGTGCTGATGTGCTGCACGGTGCTCTGTCTCGCAAGAGTGGAGAGAAGGTTGGTTTGTATGCGGTGACCCAAGGAAACCTCGATACGGTTCTGAATAAGAACTACAAGATCACCTTTGTGTCGAAGAATTTCGCGATTGGTCTAAAGCCAATTACAGTTACCGCAACAGCAAAGTCGATCGTCTATGGAACTCCAGACACTCTGAAGTGGACTAGTGTTCCTGCATTGGTTGGGACTGACACCATGACTGGAGCCTTGACTCGTAAGGCGGGAACTGCTGCGGGAACGTATGCGATTACCCAGGGTACACTAGCCAACGCGAACTACAAGATCACCTTCGTTTCCAACAACCTTGTGATCACGCCAATGCCAATTACGGTGACCGCAGTGGATACCAACAAGATCTACGGAAGCTTGGATCCTAAGTTCACATTCGTGACCACGCCAACCAAGTTGATTGGTTCGGATGTATTGAAGGGAACCTTGTCGCGCGCTGCGGGAACATCGGTTGCTGGCTCGCCTTATGCAATCACACAAGGAACCGTAACCGACTCCGCAAATCCAAACTACACGATCACATACGTTGGAAAGGCTTTGACGATCAAGCGTAAGGCTTTGACCATCACAGCGGATACGTTGACTAAGATCTATGGTGATACCACTTTCGCGCTTACCTTTAAGGCGACAGGTTTGGTGGCTGGCGATACTGTGGCGGGTGCGTTGACGCGTCATACGAATGGTTGGACAAAGGGTACATACGCAATCGATTCAAACTCGATTACGACTACCGCAAATCCAAACTACACAGTCAAGTACGTACCACATTCACTCCGCATTATGCCTAAGTCACTGACTGTTGCAGCAAAGGCTCAGTCCTACGTGTTTGGCGATGCCGCCGCATTGGATACTACGAAGCTTGCTTGCACTGCCACTGGTTATGTCTTGGGTGATACCTTCACCACAGATAAGTCTAAGGGCTGGTTGAGCCGTGATGCAGGAAGTGCTGCTGGTAAGTATGCGATAAGGATTGGTGCGTTCAAGGACACCAACTATGCAATCACATTCACCACAGCTTTCTTGACGATCACACAGCGTCCGATCTCGATCCATGCAACTCGTGACACTGTGGTCTATGGCACACCAGATACCTTGAAGTACACGATTGTTCCAGGTGCAAATGATTCTGCGATGGTGGGTTCAGATACGCTCACAGGAAAGCTGGCTCGCAAGGCCGGAACGACTGTTGGCAAGTACAATATCACCGTGGGTTCTTTGGCAAATAAGAATTATGTGCTCCACTTTGTGCCTGAAACATTGCTTGTTGTGCCAAAGCCAATCACTGTAAAGGCTAAGGGTCTAACAAAGATCTATGGTGCCGCAAATCCTGCATACACGTTCACTGCAGCAGGCTTGGTGGGAGCAGATGCGTTGAAGGGCGCACTGACTCGCGAAGCGGGTGAAGGTGTGGGGACCTTCAAAATTCTCCAGAACACTCTGAAGGATTCCGCGAACCCGAACTACACGATCACCTTTGTTCCTGATTCGTTGCTGACCATTACCAAGCGCCTTGTCACGGTAACTCCAAAGACACTGAGTAAGGTGTTTGGTGCAACAGATCCAACCTTGACATACACTGCAACTGGCTTGTCTGGTACAGATGTGTTGAGTGGTACTTTGCATCGTGCAACGGGTGAAAATAAGGGAACCTATGCAATCGATTCCGGTTCTATCACAACTGCGGCAAATGCAAACTACACGGTTAAGTTCACATCAGGCGTGAATTTCACAGTTACTGCAGCTCCAGTGAAGATCGTCATGGGTGCATTCACAAAGGCTTCCGATGCGACTGCTGATCCTGACTTCTCTGCAAGCCCAACAGTAATTACTGGCTTGGTTGGTTCCGATGCTTTGACTGGTACTTTCAGCCGTGCTGCTGGATCTGCGGTTGGCAAGTATGCAATTACTCTGGGTAGCGTTACTGCTGGTTCGAACTATTCCATCACTTTCGTTACGAACTACTTGACCATCACGAAGCCAATTGCTCGTTACATGATGGCTAACGATGGCACAGCTCCTACCATCTCGAACATTGCGGGTGAAACCATGGTGTATGATATGAAGGGTAGCTTGGTTTGGAATGGCAATATGGAATTGGGCAGCGTTGGCGCAATTGAGAACGCCTTGCAGCCTGGCCGCTATGTGGTGAAGAACCGCGCGGTGGGTTCCTTCATCTGGTTCAAGCAACAGTAAGTCGAATCTGAATTTTCAAAAAGCCTCTCACTTCGGTGGGGGGCTTTTTTGTTTGTATTGAAAACCACCTGCTAGGAGGGTGGTTTCGTAAAAGCCTTTTGACGATGATAAACATTGAATTGTTCACTGTGTGATGATGATAGCACACGAAAAGCAAACAAAGAATGTCCTTCGGAGGGATGGCTCGGAGACCCCCACCTGATATATCCGTTCAAGCTCTGCTTGATTACGGAGACATATACTCCACTGAGTACACCACCCAATTTAGCAGCCCGAACCTGCATTGTTAAGGCGACACATGTTTGCAATCGTGTTCATCTTTACTACAAGCCCTTTTTTGCATGGACAAAGTTGTCCAGACCAACCCGCGTAGGATTGAGAGTGTGCGTGGGAAAATTTATTGATTAATGGAATGAATACATCTAAAGTATCTGCGCTGATTGTTTGTCTAATGCTCTCTAGCACCTGCTTTGCCCAAGGCGTATTAAAGGTGTCTGGAAAAAAAGTAATCGACCCCGCAACTGGGGCTGAGATCATGTTTCATGGTGTGAATTTGGGTGGATGGCTCGTCACAGAAAATTGGATGTGCGGCATTCAAGATGGCTCTGCCTCTGATTCTGATGGGCGGAGTGCTTTGCAAACATTAGAGAAACGCTTTTCTTCGAGTGAAGTTCGGCTGCTCGTAAAGAAGTGGCAAGACAACTGGATTACGTCTGCTGACTTTGATCGGATTCACGCGTTAGGGTTCAACTTTGTGCGCGTACCATTTTGGTATAGAAATTTGCAAGATAAAGATTTGAACTGGGAACTCGATTCCCTTGGAAATATTGACTTCACTCGCTTTGATTGGATTGTTAGTGAAGCTAAAAAGAGGAATCTACATGTGTTGTTCGACTATCATATTTGGCTTGATCAGAATAAAAAATACGATGGAATTTCAGGTGTCGATAGCGTGGTCAAACACACAGCAAAAATTTGGAAAGCGTTTGCCACGCACTTCAAAGGCAATCCAACCATTCTCGGTTATGATTTGCTCAATGAGCCCACGGGATCGTACAACGGCAATGTGATGGGCTCGCTTTATGATACGGTGAGGTCTGTTGATCCTGATCATATCATCTCGATTGAATGGACCGATGTCGATACTACGCGTTGGAAAAATGTGATCTACCAAGAACATTTTTATGGACTCGATGGCCCAACGCTTGCGGATAATAAAACCAAGTATGCAACGGCGTTTACACCTTTAGTTCACAAATACGATTCGCTAAATGTGCCTTGCTATGTCGGAGAATTTCAAGCTTCGCAAATCAATGATACTGCGTTGACCTGGCTTCTCGATCAGTTCTGTACCCAAAAACTTCATTGGTCGGGTTGGACGTATAAAACAGTAAATATGTGGGGCTGGGGCATGCTCTCTGTTTATCCCGATAGTGTTCAAGTGAATGTTTCGACCGATTCATTTTCCAAAATTTTGCACAACTGGTCGCAACTTTCTGTGCCTGCAAATTGGTATGAGTTGCAAAATGTCAAAGCGGGGTGGATTGCTGGTGCCGCATGCACTATTGGCTCAACGCCGGTTGCTACGATTCAAAAAAACAGAAGCAAAATTTCTTGCGAAGCACCCTTGTTGAGCACAAGCTCTAAATTTGTGGACTTGCAAGGCAAAGAATATTTGCAAGGAAATTATTTGGCGCGAGGAATTTATTTCCAAGCCAACGAAAAGAATTCATGCCACGTGACGGATCAATCGCGCGGAACAAAATAATGTGGCTATCTGAAAACGAGATTGTTTAGCGTGAGCCCTGCAAAAAAGGCGAACAGGTAGCCGTACCAGACAATTGTCATGGGATAGTTCAGGGCGCGTTTAAACGCAGCGCGTTCGAGTTTGTTCTTTTCTGCTATTTGGCCTAGAGCCTTCTTTAGATAGCGCCAATTCACAAAAAAACCAACTAGAGTTATGACCACGAGGATGATTGCCTTCATGCCCCCAAGATAGCAAAGAGGTGATTCGCATCCAAAGAGGTTGTCGAAACGCGGAATTTTTTCTCTATTTGCTTTCCAATGGGAATGTCTAGTGGGCGTTCCCTTCGTTTTATGAGGTGAAATTTGGAACATCGGGAAAGGTTGGACGAGATTGTCCGGCAGTCCTGCTCCGAGGTCGGAGTCGAGCTGGTAGAGTTCGACTTGTTTCAGGCTGGGAATCGCAAGATTCTTCGGGCTTTCATTGACCGCCCTAAGGGAGTTTCGGTAGACGACTGCGCTCTTGTGAGCCGTACGCTCGGTGCCCGCATTGACTTGGAAGAGATCCTTCCCTCTGCTTATACGATTGAGATTTCTTCGCCGGGCCTGGATCGCCCGCTGAAGACAACGAGAGATTTTGAACGCAATTTGGATCATCTGATTCGCGTCACCCGCCCCAAAGGCGCGCCCGTGATTGGAAGACTCAAGTCCGTGACCGAAGAGTCTTTGGTGCTTGCTCCCAAGACCAAGGGCTCGGAACAGACCGTGTTGCGCTCGGAGATTTTGCTGGCCAAGGTTGAAGCTGAACTGTGATGGAAAATAAATTATGAAGAAGAATGACCTCACTGAAGTGATTGATAAGCTCCTCAAGGAAGTGGCGACGGTTAAAAACCTCGACGCTGACTTAATCATGGAGGCTCTGAAGGAAGCTTTGGCCTCAGCGGCTCGCAAGTTCTTGCAGTTGCAGAAGCGCGTCGAAGTCGAAATCGATTCAGAATCAGGCGACGTAAAGGTGTTCCTCCGCGTTGAAGTCGTGGATGATTATCCTGATTATGATTTGTCGATGACCGCTGAAGAAGTGGCTGCAATGGACGAGGGCTATATGCTCCTCGAAGATGCAAAGGAATTCAACGAGGATGCGCAAGAAGGCGACTTGCTCGAAATGGAAATTCCGGTCGAAAATTTTGGCCGCCAAGCGGTACAGACTGCGAAGCAATTCCTGATCCAGAAGGTCAAGGAAGCCGAGCGTGGTAAGGTTTTTGAGACTTATCGCAACAAGGTTGGCATGTTGATTACGGGTTCTGTAACCCGCACCGAAAAGAAGGCGCTGTTCGTCTCTATTGGTAAGAATATTGAAGCCGTGATGCTTGAGTCTGGACAAATCCGCAAAGAGAAGCTCAAGCGCGGTGCAACTGTCAAGGCTGTGATTGAAGAGGTTTCTGACTCCGCGAAGGGTGGTGCTCAGGTGATCTTGTCTCGCACCAGCGGCAAGTTCCTTGCGGAATTGTTCCGTCAAGAGGTGCCCGAAATTGGCGAAGGTACTGTGGAGATCAAGGGCGTAGCTCGCGATCCAGGTTTCCGCGCGAAGATTGCAGTGGTGTCTCGCGATAACCGCATCGACCCTGTGGGCGCATGCGTTGGTATGCGTGGCAATCGTGTGCAAGCCATTGTGCGCGAACTTTCCAATGAACGCATTGACATTGTGAACTGGACAGAGGACGTGGGTCAATATATCCGTCGTTCCTTGGCTCCCGCAAATATTGTGAAGATGATCGATGTGGCAGACACTCGTCGCACTGTGATTATCGTCGCTGATGCCGACTTAGCTCAGGCGATTGGCCGCAATGGTCAGAACGTGCGCTTGGCATCGAACTTAGTGGGACGCATCCTCGATGTGTTCGGCGAAACGGAATGGACTGAGAAGTCCGACGAGGAGAAGCAACAAGCGTTGGCTCCACGTGCTTCGGATCTTTCCCGCGATAGTCGCACACGTAAGGGTCGCCTCGAAGGCCTCTTCCGCAAGGCAACTGGTGAAGAGGGTGCTGAAGAAGAGTTGGAAGGTGTCGAAGCCATGGCTAAGGCTGGATTAGATGCTGAAGTGGAAGAGAAGGACGAGTTGATTGACGAGTCGCTTCCCGAAGATCGAGAGAACACAGATATTTGATTTTGATCATACCCCGTACACGGAGTCGGAACACGGATGAATAGTGCTGAAACATTGAGAATCTCGGATTGGGCCAAAAAACATCAGGTCTCTCCCGAGGTCGTCTCCAGACTCCTGCAAACGAAGGGAGTCAAGGTCAACAGTTTCTTTTCTGTAGCCTCGGCGGAGCAGTTTGAGTCCATTCGTGAGTCTGCCATCGCGGAACAGGAACGGATCGACAAGAAGAGTCACTTCAAAAAGACAGTTGCTCCCGTGGCTGCTGCCTCTAAACCTGTTGGTGCGTCTTCGGATTCGTCCACAAGCAAAGACGTCGGTGGTCGCAAGCTCAAGGTAACCTTGAAGCGCCCAGCTCACGACGAATCTTCCGAACCAAAGCCCGCGGTAGCGGCTCCAAGGCCAGTTGCTGCGGCACCAGTTCCAACAAAGGTTGAGCATGTCGCTCCTGCTCCTGTCGAGCAACGTGAACATACGCCTGCGGCTGTGCCGGAAGATGTTGCACCTGCTGTCGTCGCTCATAAGCCTGTGGCCCCTCAAGCTGCGGCTCACCAAGCTGAGGTGCACTCTCAGCCTCCTGAGGCTCCAACTGCAGATTCTGCGGCACTTCAATCAGCGCCTCATTCGGCAGCGCCTCATGCTCCGCACGCACCTCATTCCAATGCCGCACATTCTAATCCTGCGCATCCGCACACTGCACATTCTGCTCCAGCAAATCCTGCTGCTGCGAATGCCCCTGCTAGCGCAAATGCTTCACAGGCTTCGCAGCCTCTTCGTCCAGCTTCTGCAATGAAGGCAACCATCAGCGGGCCTACTCCCGAGATGCTTGCTCGTATTCAGAAGCACAAGGATCAGCAGGCTCAAGCTCGTCGCCCCGGTGGCCCCGGTGCTGGCCGTGGTGGTCCTGGCGCATCAGGCTATACAGGTTCTTTCGGTCGTTCTCCACAAGGTGGAACGGCTAGCGCTCCACGAGCTCCTGGCGCACCTCATGGTGGCACAGGCCCTGCTGGTGGTCCTGGTAATTATAATCGTCCACTCGCAGCGGGTGGACCTGGTGGTGGTGGCGGAAGTCGTGGCCCAGGTGGTCCAGGCTTTGGCAACACCATGCAAGATGTCCTTGTCGGCGCTGGCTTTGAAGCCTCTAAGACCGGCCCAAGTGGCGGCGGTGGTGGTGGTCGTCATGGCGGCGGCGGTGGTGGCAAGGGTAAAGGTAAGGGCAAGGGTGGTGCGAAAGGCGGCAAGGCCGAACCAGCGCGCGATCAGACAGAATTTGTCCGTCAGAGCGTGAACCGCGTGATGGCTTCCCTTTCTAAGAACCCAGTCAAGAAGACATATCGTAAGAGCATTGAAGAAGAAGGGGCTCCATCAGAACGCGCTGTTCTCAAGACTAGCGATTTCATCACTGTGGGCGAGCTTGCTGGCCTCATGGAGCAAATGCCTGCGAAGGTGATTGCTAAGTGCATGGAAATGGGCATGATGGTGACTATCAACCATCGTCTCGATTTTGAAACGATCCAAGTGCTCGCCGATGAATTCGGTTTCGAAGTCGAGCTCATGGAAGAATACGTGGAAGAGAACCTGAGCCAAGGTGACGTGGATAACGCTGAAGATCAGCGCCATCGCTCTCCAATTGTGACCGTGATGGGTCATGTGGATCATGGTAAAACCTCCCTGCTCGACTATATCCGCAAGGCCAATGTGGTTTCGGGCGAATCGGGTGGAATCACTCAGCATATCGGTGCTTACGAAGTTGCTACTCCTGCTGGAAACGTTACGTTCCTCGATACCCCGGGTCATGAGGCTTTTACAGCCATGCGTGCTCGCGGTTCGCAAGTTACCGACGTGATCGTGCTTGTGGTTGCATCTGATTCCATGGTCATGCCACAGACCCTTGAAGTGATTGAACTTGCTCGTGGGGCTAAGGTTCCTTTGGTCGTCGCAATTACTAAGTGCGATTTGCCAACCGCAAACCCAGATAAGATTCGTGCTCAGCTCGCTGAACGCGGTGTTGAAGTCGAACAATGGGGCGGTCAAACCTCGTGTGTTGAAGTCTCTGCTCGTTCTGGTCAAAATATTGACAAGCTGCTCGAGACTCTTGCGCTCGAAACAGAAGTTTTGCAACTCACTGCCAATCCAACAGCCAACGCTCGCGGAACTGTGATTGAATCACGCCTCGATGCAGGTAAGGGTGCTATGGCTACGATCCTCGTGCAGAATGGCACGCTCCATGTGGGCGATGTGTTCGTGTGCGGTAATTCTTCGGGTCGTGTTCGCGCTATGTTTGACGAGCGTGGTAAGCCTCGCAAGGAAGCCGGTCCATCGACTCCAGCAGTCGTGATCGGTTTTGACGAGACTCCTCAAGCCGGCGATGACATGGTGGTGTTTGCAGATGAAAAAACAGCCCGCGAAATTGCTTCCAAGCGTCGCATGGCTGCACGTGAACGCGAACTGCGTGCACGTAAGCATATGTCCCTTGAACAGGTCTACGATCGTAAGCAGAGCGGTGATATTTCCGAGCTGAACTTGATCGTGAAGGCCGATGTGGATGGCTCTGCAGAAGCGATTGCAGCTTCGCTCGAACGTCTTACCAACAAGGAAGTCAAGATCAACATCATCCGCAAGGCCGTTGGTGCCATCAAGGATGATGATATCATGCTTGCTTCTTCTGCGGATGCGGTCATTATCGCGTTCCATTTGATGCCATCCCTCTCGATCCGCGAATTGGCGGAACGCGAAGGCATCGAAATTCGCACCTACCGGATTATCTACGAGATCATCGAAGACATCCAAGGTGTGGTCGAAGGCATGTTGAAGCCTGTCATTCGCGAACAACTCTCGGGCGAAGCCGAGATCCGCGAAGTGTTCAAGATTCCAAAGATTGGCTTGATCGCTGGTGTGATGGTGCGCGAAGGTTCTGTGGATCGCGAGTCCAATGTTCGAGTCTACCGCGATGGTGTCGAGCTCGGTCTCACGGTTGTGCAATCGCTCAAGCGCCATAAGGACGATGCTCGCGAAGTCAAGCAAGGCCTTGAATGCGGTATTGGTCTTAAGGGCTACGACAATCTGGAGCCTGGTGACTCGCTAGTCTTCTTCAAGGAAGTCAAGGTGCAACGCACACTTGCCGACGTTGAAGCCGATGCGGCCAAGGCTGCAGCAGCAAAGCTCGACGCGAAGCCAAAGAAATGACAAGACGTACCGATCAATTAGGTGAACTCTTTCGCGAAGAGATCAGCATCATGATCCAGCAGGGTCTCAAAGACCCTCGCGTGGGCATGGCTACGGTTTCTCGTGTGGAAGTGACCGAAGATTTGAGCTACGCCAAGGTCTATGTGTCTGTGCTCGGTTCCGAGAAAGAACGCGCGGACACCTTGATCGGGCTGGGGCGTTCTGCTGGCTACATGCGTGGCGTGATGTTCAAGTCCATTAAGATTCGTCACATGCCTCAGCTGCAATTTGTTTTGGACGAAGGCTTGGATCATTCCTTGCGCATCCAAAAGATTTTGCACGAACTGAAAGCTAAGGGCGATCTGATCGAAACCAATCCGGCAAAGCCTTCCGAGGATTCTGAGGGTGAAGAGCGCTGACACCTCGCACGAGGCCTCTGGCTTTGTGCTCCTCGATAAACCAGCTGGAATGACCTCATTCCAGCTTCTTTTCCCTTTGAAGCGAACTTTCAATACCAAGCGTGTCGGCCACGCGGGCACCTTGGATCAAGAAGCCACCGGCCTTATGGTTGCTGCCGTGGGCAAATGCACGCGCTTACTTGATCGCATTGAATCGCAATCGAAAATGTACAGCTTTCGCCTACATTTAGGCCGCACCACAGACACCTTAGAATTTCGTGGTGAAGTGCTGAGCGAAGATCCAAACGGGGCGCGTTCTACTGCGCAATTGCAAACGGTGCTCGGAACCTTCTTAGGTGTGCAGCAGCAAAAACCGCCGCAATATTCTGCGATTAAAATTGAAGGCAAACGCGCTTCCGACCTTATGCGCAAAGGGCAAGAGGTCGAGCTCAAACCCCGCCAAATCGAAATTATGCGTCTTGAATTGCAAGCCGTTCCTGAGTCCTCTATTGAAGATGTTTCATGTCAAGAATTCGATCTGGTTTGCGCTTGTTCTAAAGGAACTTACATTCGCGCCCTTGGCCGCGATATTGCTGTAGCCCTAGGAACTGTGGGCTCGGTGTCTTTGATTCGCAGGCTTGCCATTGGCTCGCTTATGGTAGAACAAGGACAATCGATTAAGGATCCAGAAACTCTACAATTAATTGCACCCGAAGTTGTATTCCATTGGCCGCGCTTTGATTTGACCGAAGCTCGCTTAGGCGATGTGCGCCAAGGGAAGCGGGTCAGTGTGTCCCTTGATGATTCCTCCTCTGTATTTGCCATGGCAGAAGGTCGAGCCGTTGCCATGGGGCGTGTGGAATCCTCTGTGTTTTTTCCTGAGCTGCAATTGAATGGCGTTTGATATGAATGTGCGCGAACCTTACAGCCATGTGGTCGCAACCGGAAATTTTGATGGCCTACATCTAGGCCACCATCGCATTTTTGATGCCCTGCGTGCAGAAGCTAAAACGGGACATTTAAAACAAGTTGCGGTTACTTACGAACCTCACACGCGGCACTATCTTGACGCCCCTGGGCACCCGCCGCTCCTTACGCCTCTAGCCGAGAAACGTGATTTATTTCGCACTGCAGGCATTCCTCTTGAGACTCTAGACTTTGACAAGTCCCTCGCATCCCTTGCGGGCATTGACTTTGTGCGCGATGTGATCTTGAAAAAGTTTGGCGCTGCAGTCTGGGTCTTTGGACAGAATCATCGCTTTGGTGCGGGTGGTAAAGGCGATTTAGACGAGGTGCGCAAAGCATTTCCGAAGCTTAAAATCATCCGAGCAGAATCGCTATTGATTGGCGATGATGTGGTAAGCTCATCGCGAGTGCGAGAAGCGCTTGATGTTGGGGATGTTGCGCTTGCTAAAACACTCCTTGGGCGTTGCTATTCCTTGGCTGGCGAGGTTATTCATGGCGAAGCTCGCGGTCGCACTTTAGGGTTTCCTACCGCAAATATTCAGGTTGCTGAATTCAAAATGTTACCCCAATTTGGGGTCTATGCCGGGGCCGCTTGTTTCGATGGTGAAAAGCATTTAGCCGTGGTAAATATTGGGCGCAGACCCACCTTCAATGGCGTGGCACCCTCGGTAGAAATTCATCTTCCAGGGTGGTCTGGTGACCTCTATGGGAAAACCCTAGAAATGAAGTTAAATTTGTCTCTTCGTGGAGAAATGCGTTTTGCCGGCTTGCAAGAGTTGGTGGCGCAGTTAACCTGTGATGTGCAACGGGCTAGTTCTACGATTCAACTGGAAGAATGCACATGAACCGGGGAATTCCCCCAAAAGGAAAGGCGTATGGCCTCTATTACGAAAGAAAAGACTGCAGAGCTCGTCACCAAACTTGGCGCAAGCGAAACTGACACTGGCAACGTGCGTGTTCAAGTCGGCGTGCTCACCGAACGTATTCGCAACCTGACAGAACATTTCAAGACTCATAAGAAGGATTTCCATTCTTTGAAGGGTCTGAGTGGTCTCGTCTCGAAGCGCAAGCGTCTGCTCAAGTATTATTCCAAGAAGGACTTGGATGGATACCGCGCGCTTGTGAAAGATCTCGGCCTTCGCCACTAAGATCAGCTCATATTGGGCGGCGAGGGTCGCCGCCCTTTTCATTGGACTAGGAGAAATTCGTGGAATATAAGATGCTCAAAGCCGAAGAGGCTTCTCTCAACTTGGCCGATGGCCGCAAGCTCCGTTTTGAAACTGGCCGTTTGGCCAAGCAAGCTGCAGGCTCCGCATTCGTGCAGATCGGCGATGCTGCTATCCTCGCAACTGTTTGCTTCGGTCCAGAGATCGCTGCCGACTTCTTCCCACTCACTGTTGAGTACAAAGAAAAGGCATACGCAACAGGTCGTTTGCCCGGTGGCTACATCAAGCGCGAAGGCCGTCCTTCCGAAGATGAAATTCTTACCGCTCGCATCATTGACCGTCCTATTCGCCCAATGTTCCCTGAAAATTTCAACCGCGAAGTGCAGGTTGTTGTTCAAGTTTTGTCTGCTGATCGTTCCTTTGATCCAGGCGTTTTTGGTGTTGCTGCTGCATCGCTCGCAATCGGTCTGTCCGATCTTCCTTTCGAAGAGCAAGTCGCTGCAGTGCGTGTTGCTGTCGTCGAAGGCAAGCCTATTGTCAATCCAACCTACGCACAGCTTGAAGCCTCCGATCTCGAATTGGTCGTGTCTGGTACAGAGCATTCCGTGGTGATGGTGGAAGGTGGCGCTTATGAAGCTGACGAGAAGACTCTGATCGAAGCAGTGCAAGCTGGTCACGAAGTCATCAAGGCCATGTGCCATGCTCAAGCAGAGCTCGTGGCTCGTTGCGCAAAGACCAAGCTCGTACTCAAGCCAAAGCATGCTAGCGAAGAAACGGCTAAGGCTCTCGAACTCGTGAAGTCTGTGGTCAAGAGCGAACTCGATGTGATCTTGCATGCAGACATGGTTAAGACTCAGCTCTATCCTGCGATTGCGAAATTGCAAGAGAAGATGCTTACCGACGACCGCATCAAAGCATTCATTGGTGAAGACGACGGTAAGAAGGCTGAGATCAAGAGCATTTATTCCGATCTCGAACGCACCGAAATGCGCAATATGATCCTGAACGAAGGACGCCGCATCGATGGCCGCAAGACCACCGACATTCGTCCAATCGAAATTCAGATGCAAGTGCTTCCTTCCGTGCATGGTTCTGCTGTGTTCCAGCGCGGTGAAACACAGGCGCTCGTCACCTGCACACTCGGCACCAAGGCCGATGAACAGCGTGTAGAAACCCTGCAAGGTGAAGCTTCTAAGTCCTACATGCTGCACTATAACTTCCCTCCGTTCTCCGTGGGCGAAGTCAAGCGTATGGGTTCCATCAGCCGTCGCGAAATTGGTCACGGCCATTTGGCAGAACGCTCTTTGGCACCAGTTCTCCCACACCCAGATGATTTCCCATACACACTCCGTGTTGTGTCCGAAATCCTCGAGTCTAACGGATCATCTTCCATGGCATCCGTGTGCGGTGGTTCGTTGTCTCTTATGGACGCTGGCGTGCCAATTAAGTCACCTGTTGCGGGTATCGCTATGGGTCTGATTTCCGAGAAGGAAAAAGTCTCTGAAGGTGGCAAGCTTGTCATTCTTTCCGACATCACTGGAACCGAAGATCACTTGGGCGACATGGACTTCAAGGTCACTGGCACCAAGGACGGCATCACTGCGTTCCAGATGGACATCAAGATCAAGGGCATTACACCCGAACTCATGGGTCGCGCACTCGATCAGGCCAAGCAAGGCCGCCTCCACATCCTTGGCAAGATGGCTGAACTCGGACTCGCGGGCCCACGCCCTAAGCTTTCCGAGAAGGCTCCTGTCATGATGCAGATGCGCGTTCCTACTGGCAAGATCCGCGACGTGATCGGGCCTGGTGGCTCCATTATCAAGGGCATCCAAGCTCAGACCGGTGCAACCATCAACATCAGCGATGATGGCCGTGTCGATATCGCAGCTCCAAACGGACGCATTGGCGACCTCGCACGCCGCATGGTGGAAGAGATCGTTGCCGAAGCAGAAGTTGGCCGCATCTACAAGGGTAAGGTCAAGAGCATCGTAGCCTTCGGTGCATTCGTCGAGATCCTTCCTGGTAAGGATGGCTTGGTGCACGTTTCAGAACTTGCTGACCACCGCGTCGACAAGGTCGAAGACGTTTTGCAACTCGGTGATGAGATCTCCGTGAAGTGCATCGGCATCGATCCTAAGGGCAAGGTGAAGCTCTCCATCAAGGCTCTCAAAGAAGCCTAATTTTCGGCTGCGTCGGCGCATTGCCGCGTATCCTCGGGTCTCGATGTAGTTCTTACTACATCTTCGCCCTCCGATCCGCGACACTGCATCCGCCTCGCACGAAAATTGAAGACAATAAAAAAGCCTCGTCGCACAAAGCGGCGGGGCTTTTTGTTTGCACAAAACTCTGGGGTCATTACTTTTTTGCCTATAATTAACCAAAAAATTGAAGTTTAATATGACATTATTATTTAATAATAGTTGCCAGTAAATTGTCAATTTGTATGTTGTTTGAGTGGAAGAAGATCATCGGAATCAAATAAGACTTCAACACGACTGGCTGCATAATCGCCTCGCGGGAATTGCTCTTTACGTTGCAGGGTGCTTGTGTTTGGCTATGGTATCCACAGTGTCAGCTCAAATCGATACGGTCTATCTTGAAATTTCTGTACCTGGACTAGAAGCAATCCCCGTTGGCGTTCTCCCTTTTGAAAATGTGTCGAAGAATCTTCCACTTATGGAAGAGACTCCGAGCCAAATTTTGGATCGTGATTTTTTCCTCTCTGGACGGATCGAAGCTGTAGATCAGCCATCATATAATCGCCTAGCCTTCTTCAAAGCCAATGCAGCCTACTTTGTGAATGGGACAATTGAGCCAGAGGCAAATGGCAAGCTAAAGGTTTCTTGCAGGCTTAACGCGACCCAAAGTAAAGAGTTGGTGTTGGGCGAAGACTATCAAGTGCCCGCAAGTCAAATGCGCCAAGCAATTCACGACTTTTCCGACAAGGTCGTTTGGCAAATTACGGGGAGTTTGGGTGTAGCCACTTCGCGCTTGTCCTATGTGGGTTTTGTCAATGGGAGCAAACAGATTTTCGTATCGGATTACGATGGGTTTAATCGAGTGCAAGTCACGAAGATGGCTGGCATCAATACCATGCCTGCTTGGGGCTCAGACCCTGACAAGCTTTATTTCACAAGCTTTCGCAATGGTATGTCCCAAATTTTTGAGCGCACTCTTTCTAACGGTTCTGTGCATCAACTCTTCTCCAAGCTGAGCCAGCAAACTTTTTGTCCCGCGTTGAATCCCACCAATAGTCAGATCCTTTTCACCTCCACTTCCCTTGGCGTCTCGGATATTTGGCTTGGAGATCTTCGTACAGGCTCTATCAGAAAACTCACGTACAACAACAGCTCAAAGACAAGTCCTGCATGGGCTCCCAATGGGAAAGAAATTCTTTTTACAGGTGATCGAGGGCGATCCCCACAAATTTATTCCATGCAAAATGATGGCGGTGATGTGCATCGCATCACGTATCTTGGGCGTTATAACGATGCTGCGGCTTGGTCTCCTGCGGGTGATCGCATCGTCTATGCTTCACAAGACGGCAGAGATTTCAACATCTATACCTGTGCTCTCGATGGAACGGATGTGGTGCAGTTAACCAGTAACGCTGGCTCCAATGAACACCCAGTTTGGTCTCCCGATGGAATGCTTATCGCATTCAGCTCGAACCGTAGCGGCACCAAGCAAATTTATCTCATGCGGCGCGATGGCTCAGGGGTTACGCGTATTACCAACGGAAGCGAATATTCTTGGCCCTCTTGGTCACCTATTCAATCCACACTCAAGGAGAATCATCATGAATCATAAAATCCTAATCACGCTAACAAGCTGCGCACTCCTACTCGCAGTGGGTTGCAGCAAGAAGCCCAAGCAAGAACTGACCGAGACCAACACGACTAAGCCCGTTGCAGCTGAGGGTGCGAAGGCGGCCATGTCACATGACGACTCGCTAAAGAACGCGAAGCTATCGGCAGACCAAGAATCTTCTCGACTCGAAAAGCAGCGCAGTTCTCTCGAAGAAATGATGAACAGGCTGATGGCGTCCGAAATTTACTTCGACTTCGACAAGGCCATATTGACCGACAAGGCCAAGGAGCTATTAGGACAATGCGGCGACATCTTGCAAAAGGAATCTAAGCTTACTGTCATCGTGGAAGGCAATACTGATGAACGCGGCACTGAGGCCTACAATATGGCTCTGGGCGGACGGCGTGCTCAGTCTGTTGTGCAATACTTGATCAACTACGGTGTAGCCGCTACGCGAATGAAGAGTCTTAGCAATGGCGACGAAAAGCCACAGGCGCAAGGTCACGATGAAACTGCGTGGGCACAGAACCGCCGCGCCGTATTCTCCGTCAAAGTCATTAAGTAAGGGTTACCTTAAACTCTTCAATTAATGGTTGCTTTATAACTCGTGGAAAAATAATTTCGGCAGTACGCATTGTTGCGAGTAGCATCACAGGGAAAAGTTAAGTTTCAAAACACAATCGTAGCAGAAGGTGTAATCCCATGGCGAATCTACAGAACATTGATCCCGATCAACCGATTCTTCCGATCAGCACCGCTGCAGATCTTTTGGGGATTAAGCCTCGTATGCTGCGCTTCTACGAAGAGCGTGGCATTGTTGCTCCCATGCGCAGCACAAGCAACCGGCGGCTCTATTCCATGAAGGATCTCGACATTCTAGCCTATGTGCAATACCTGAGTGTAGTCAAAGGCGTGAACGCTGCCGGAGTCTTAGAAATCCAGCGCATTTTGCGGCGCATGAAACAAGCAACCCGTGAAGCCTTCATGGCAGAAATCCATGCTGAGATTGAAGCTCTTTCCGATATTGCCAAACAGCGCTATCAAGGTAAAATTGAAGGGAATCAAACGGAAATTCTTGAACACGAGATTGATCCTCAACAAGTTCAGAACGCGCTGGCACCTCCTCCCATCGACCCCGAAACCATTGAGAATGCTTAGACTTGAATTTGTTTGATTCGCTTACTTTGAGCGGGGGAGTTCTCTCGATAGTTCCCTTTCTTTTTGCTGATTGATTACATTTCTTAGCATGACACAGGAACTACCTAAACTCGATTTCATTTACTCGCGGCAGAAGCTGCGTGCGGTGATCACTCCTCGCCGTCTCAGTGTTACTCTTGAACGTCATGGACGCAAATGGGTGAGCACTTGTCCATTTCATGATCCAGCAGCAAAAAGTCTTTTCTTCTTTGACTCGCTTGGCTATTGGGAATTCAAATGCACGGAATGCGGTGTTGGTGGTGATCTCATCGACTTTATTACCCACGTGCATTTCTCGCATCTCGATGGAGACAAAGCCCGTGAAGCCTCTATGGCGCATTGGATTCAATTGCTCTCCAATTCAGAGAAAGCAATTCTCGCCGAAAAAAGCGACGACCACAATTCATGGTTGCAGTCCGGCGTTTTTGAACGCAGCCGAGTTCTTGATAGCTTTGCCCAATATTGCGCGTGGGCTTTAGAAAAGGGTTCGTCGGCCTCTGATTGGCTCAAGGAGCGTGGCTGGACTTTAGATCAATCGCGAATCAACGGCATTGGCTTTTTCAATGGCGAGATCGATCCGTTCTTGGATTACTGCGCTTTGAATGGCATCGATCAGAGTCTTGTTTTCTTTTATCTCGATCAGCTCGATGCATCGCGTGAACCATGCATCACGGTGCCAGCCCGCAATTCCAAAGGGCAAATCTACACGATTTATGGACAGCGAATGTCGCCAAATGATGCTGCGGGAGATTACTATGCATTCTCTTCCGTATCGGGCGATGTGCCTTTCAATATCACACCCAATGTGCAAAATCCCATTGTTGTTCCAGGTTTGTTTGATGCATTGACTGCGGATCTGTTGGGCATTCCTGGGGTGGTGTCGCTAATGCGTAAGCGCATGACTCAAGGGCATATTTACAAGCTGAAGGCTTGCGGTGCAGAGAGCCTTACCCTTGTGCTTGAGCGTGGCGAAAACCGCTTAAACCAAGAACAAGAAGTTGAGCAATTTTTGCACTTGGCCACATCTCTCGGCTTGACTTTTAAGTCTGTGTTGCTTCCAAAGGGTTACACCACCGAAAAGTTTTTGCGGACTCATGGCGCACAAGAATTCGACAACCTTTTGCAGACCACAGCACCCGATACTTCACGTACGCGCAGGCGTTCCATTATTCTCCAAGAGATTAGTGAATCCTACGAAGAGAATATGTCGCGGGCACCAGGTGAAATTCGCGGTTGGAATCTCGAGCGTTTTCCGCAGCTTGCCAAGCATTTAGGTGGTGTGCAGCCAGGCTATTATTTAGTCTCGTCGCATGCTTTCTTTGATAAGTCGGCGTTTCTTATCAGCTTCGGAATGGATCTGCTGGAATCGAATCCTTGCAAGATGATTTATGTGACCTTTGAGATGCCGCGCAAGCAGATCTTTAATCGTTTAATTTCATTCTTTGCCGGTGTGTCGTACACGGATGTTTTAAGTCGCCAAAGCACTGAATCAGAAAATCAGAATATCCTCGAAGCAACAAAAAATTTGATGGGTTACGTGCGCTCCAATCGCTTGGAAATTTGGGATGATAACCAAGTCACCGATGATCGCACTCTGCTCAGAATGCTTCGCGAAGAAGTGCAAGAAAATCGCAACGTCTTTGTCTGTATCGATGGCTTCTATCGCATCTGCGCGAAGACTCGCCCCGACATTCCCGATATCGACGAACGTCGTTCTGCGGTTATGCTCGACATCTACAAGACGCTCGGAATTCCTGTGTTCTGCACGGGCGATATGGAGCTGAGCAAATGGGTTTCTGAATCTCGCAAGGCTCCGCAATTGGCTGATATTATTGCGCCGCAGGCTTATGTGCGCGACCCTGGTTACGTGCTATTCCTTTCCACCAGCCCTGAAGGCGAAATGGAATTGCAATTGCTCAAAAATCGCATGGGTGGAACGCCTCTGCGAGTGTCTTTGGAAACCGATAAGTCGGGCACTCACCTGCACGAAAAAACTTGATTTGAAAACTGAAAAATATTTGAACAGAGGTAAGTCTTGATACACCATATTGTTTTTTGGAAGTTAAAACCATCCGCTCTCGATCGCAAAGCCGAAGAAAATGGCAAAGAAGTGAAGCGCTTGCTAAGGGCTCTACAGCCTTTGGTGCCAACGCTTCGCAGCCTTTCTGTCGGTCTTGATTTTAATCGTAGCGACGCTGCTTACGATATTGCACTCTACACGACTTTCGATTCCCAGGAAGATCTGCAGGCTTACCAAGTGCATCCAGAGCATCAGAAAGTTGTCAGCTTCGTATCGACGGTTGTTGCTTCACGCGCTGTTGTCGATTTCGAGGATTAACCTAGAGCAAACCTTTTCGTGTCTGCAATCGACGCAGTTCTCTTTGATCTGTACGGAACGCTTTTTGTCTATGGAGACATGAAGCTTGCTTGGCGTGACTGGATCGAAGATATGCAGGTGGGGCTTACGCGCACAGGGCTTCACCTGAGTATAGCCGAAGTTGCTCGCGAATGTGATGGCTTCTTTAGCGGGCGTGTGCTTGCCGAAAATAGTCTTACCGTTTATGAAATGCGCATCTATAAGTTAGCTGTGCGATTAGGCGCAAAGCCTTCTGCGGATTGGTGCCGCGACTTAGCCACCGAAAGTCTTTTGCGCTGGCAACAGCAAATCACTTTGGATCCACAAACGTTAGCCACCTTGCAAGCCTTGCGTGCCAACGGTTTGCGCACAGGTGTGCTTTCCAATTTCGATCACTATCCGCACGTGTATCGGATTCTTCAGAGCGCTCAATGCCTTGAATTATTGGATGTGGTGATCGTATCAGGAGAGGTTGGTTTTAAGAAACCCGATGCTGCCATCTTTACTCTCGCAACGTCTCGTCTCGGCTCTATGCCTGCACGAACGCTGTTCGTTGGTGACCATCCAGAACAAGATTTTGAAGGCGCCCACGACGCTGGTTTGCTTGCGCTACTCTTGCAAAGAAGCGCTGCTGGGGTAGATCGCTTGCAGATGAACTACTATGCAGACTTAGAGAAAGGCCTCGATGATGGAGCACAAAAAAAGGCTCACCGAATCATCGGGAGCCTTGCAGATGTACTCTCGTTTGTGTCTCGCTAGCCTTGTGCTGCAGCCTTCGCAGCCACTCGTTGCTCTTGCTCAACTACAATTTCATCTTTCTTCAACAAGCCATAGCCGAAACCGACCACGAAGTAGATAACCAAATTCAGCGCAAGATATTCAGGGAATACCATTGCAAAGCCTGCAACGTAAGTGAGCAGAATTGTGACTGCTTGGAACGCATTGATGAATTTGTTTTTGCGACGTTTGACCTTAGGCAAGAAGATTGGAGCAACCATCAGGATTGCCGTACCAACCATAATGACCAAAGGCAAGTGGATGTAAGGATTGTTGGGGGTCGCCCAGAATCCGTAGTTGCATAGTAACACGAGAATTACCGCATTGATGGCACCTGCAAAAGTGGTGGGCATGCCGACAAAATAATCTGGATATGAATCAGAATCCATCGCGTTGTATTTTGCAAGACGCATTGCTGCGCATAACACGTACACAGACAAAGCAACAATCATAATGGGCGTGTGTGATTCAAACCATTCTGGAGCGAGATTCTTGTAGGCAAAGAACAAAGCGAAGCCAGGAGCCAAGCCAAATCCAATCAAGTCCGCGAGACTATCAAATTGGGCGCCGAATTCGGACGACGCATTCATGAGGCGTGCAGCAAAGCCATCGAGTTTATCGAGCAAAGCACAAAAGATCACAAAGTTTGCTGCCATGCGAATGGCCGCGTAAGCATCGCTAGGATTCTTAGGAGAAAAGGCTCCCGCAGCCCAGCAGATAGACCAAACACCGAGTAGAAAACTCAAGCTGGTAAATGCGTTGGGAATTACGAATCGGGTCTTGCTAGTCATTGTCATATTCGTTCCTCATAGGTGTGCGCATGGGCGACGATACAAATGAATATTTTGAGCTAATAGTCTCTGAGTGAAAGCGTGTTGAGGCCTATGTAAAACTTCATCGGGAGTGCCATGCTCGATTACAGAACTATCCCCCAGAATATAGATATGGTTGCCTAGTTTTCCAGCGAGAGAAATGTCATTACTGAAAAGCAAAATAGACAACTTTGCTTTGCGCTGAAAATCAATAATGAAAGCAAGCAAATCGCTTTGTGCGCCCAGGGGAATAAAGGGAAATGGGTCTTGCAAAATCAGTACTTTTGGGCGAATCAGAAAAATTCTCGCGAAATGCAATCGCAACAGAGATTGCATTGGAATTTCATGTGCAAACTTTCCCAGAATTGATGCGGGTTCAATGTCTACGGCTTTCAATGCCTGTGCGACGAATGCTTTGATTTCTGGAAGCGGAGGGCGCACTTGCAAAAGGTTGCTGGTGGCGTATAGCTGTTCTTCTACAGGTAACAAAGAATAAAATCCATCGCGTGGATTTGCCGGTAAATATTGGAACTGCCGGTAGGTCTCTTTCGAGGTTTGTTTACTCGCAAGAATGCTCGACAATAATTTTGTGCTCGTCGAATTCGATTCGCTCACTAGCGCGACAGTCTCATTTTCGAGCAGCTTAATGCTTAATTTCAAAATTTCAAAAACAACTTCTTGGGACATTATTTGTGAAGCCTATCGGTGGAATCGGTTCTCATTTAGCAGGCATGAAGCATCTCTGTTGGCAAGCATACAGGCGGCTTTGTTAGCGAGCATACATACATCGAACATCGCGATCTGCAATCGTGCGAATCATTTGTCTCGAATGTTGGCAATCATAGCGAGCTAATGGGCAACGAGGTGCAAAGCGACATCCTTCGGGCGGATTCTCAAGGGAGGGAATGGGCCCAGGCAGGTAGGGAATGTGTGCGGTGATTAGCGCTTGGGAGTAGGGATGGCGAGGATCTTGGGTGATCTGCTGTGCTGTCCCTTGCTCGATCAATTCACCTGCGTAGAGCACGCAAATTCGTTGCGCAAGGTTTTTCAGAAGCGATAAATTTTGGCTGAGATAGAGCACAGAACCAATGATTTCATGTTCTAATAATTGTTGAACTAGCGTGAGTATTGCCGCATGCTCGTTGACTTGTAGCCCGCGAGTTGGGTCATCTGCAATCAGTACTTTGGGGTTCATCAGGGTAGAAATTGCAATGGCTGCTTTAACGCGCATCACGGGGGAAAGGCTTGCTGGTTTATATCCCAATATCGTTGATGGAGCAAGCTCAAGGCGGTCGAAACGCTCTGTGATTCTTTCTAGAATTTCAGCTTTGCTCATGTCTCGATAGTGTGCCGCGAGAATCACGCGGGCAAAATCACGAACCGTATGTGCTGGGCTCAGAACCTCGCTTGCATTCTGTGGAACCCATGATATTCTTGCTGCAAGGACCTGCTTGCGCAGAGCGCTCATTTCCATATCCACCAAGGATTTTCCATCGAGACGAATGTCACCACTGGTGTAGGCGAGGGGTTCGCGGAAAAGACCTGTGCAGCCTTGTGCAAGAGTCGATAAGCCAGAACCCGATTCTGCGAGAATTCCCAGCACTTCGCCTTTGTTCAGTTCAAAGGAAACTCCGTCGATAGCATGAACATTCACTCCGTCTGTTTTACGATAGTGAAGTTTCAGATTCTCAACCTTAAACAACGAGTTCACAAGCTTTCCTGGCTAGGTGTTAGAACGTGAATTGCAAGCAATAGCAGTGCACTCAGAGCATAAAGAACAGCGATTTCTAAGGATTGGTGTGGTAAGGCCGCCGATGATTGGTTGGTTAATCCAAGCGATGCTGCAAGAGTGTTTGTCTCGTAATGAACATCAAGCCCAAGGATGGCGATACTCGTCTCTGTAATGATTGCCCACGCACAAAGTTTCAGACAGCAGCGGAATAATGGTTTGGCCAGCATAGGGAAAATATATTGACGTATAATGTCGATAATAGAAATTCCATTTTGTCGAGCCACCTGAATACAGGGCGAATTGCTTTCCTTGATCGCTAAGTCAATGAACGAACCAAAGGCTGGTATGGCAAACGTGAACATTAACGTCACCATGAGTAAGGTGGCGTTCAATCGAGCAAAGCCAAGCGTTGCAACAAGAATGATCAAGAGTCCCGGGAGCGAAGAAACCTGAGAAAGAGCCGCAACCAACCATTTCGGCTTACAGAATGCTGTTGTGATCACTCCTCCCATGCCTCCGAGCAGGGTTGCCCCGATTCCTACGATTGCACTGAACATGAGTGTGCCAACCAAGGCGTAGCCATGCCGAAATACAAGGCTGAGCACGATCGCTGCGCCAAGCAGAAGCAATCCAGTGGTTGTTCTCATTTGGAACTTTCTCCCCTGGAATCTTCTCCCCAAATCATTTTAAAGAAAATCGTGCTGACTAAACTCAAAAATAAAATCACAGCAATGCTCACAAACGCGATGGCTTGGGTCAATGGGTAATCTCCAGTCTGTAATGATTCCTGCAATAGCGAACCAAGTCCATGAGATTTGGTAAATGCGTCGAGAACAAGAATTGCACACCATGCAATGCTAATCGTTCTTGCAAGTGCAAAACCCGCATGATGAAATGCGTTCACAATTTGCAAGCGAACCATTTGCAAGCGAGGAACACCCAATGCTTCTGCGTATTGTGAGTAAGGCGCGTTCTTTTGTTGCTGGACTACGTTACGTTGTTGGAGCGCTTGAATGCCTGTGACCACACACAAAATGGAAAATACAAACAGAATGCTATGCAACTCGATGCCAGGGAAAATTGCCAAACTAACACAGAGTATGCTTCCTATCCCTAACAAAAATAAGGCTCCAAAGTCTTTGGCAAAAAATGCGAGAAGCGTTCCAAACAAGAATCCAAGCAAAAGAATTGGCAAGGCTAGCAAGAGGGTTGTTCCAATGGGTTCTTTGATTAAATCCAAGTTTCGCTTAGGATAGTGCATGGCTGAGTATCCTAAATCACCCATAACTGCGCTGCTTGCAAACGTGACGAACTGGAGTGGTAGAGGGCGATCTAAATGAAATGCATCACGATATTGTGCTTTGATTTCATCTATGGAAATCGACTGATCTTGTGGCAGTTTTTGCAAAATGGGATCGATGGGATCGCTTTGCGCAAAGCGTGGCAAAAAAAAGATCAAAGTAAGTGCCACAACAAAAAGCAGAAGGTGTGCCGCGATAAGCTTGACATAGAATGATAGCCGACCGTTCATTGCTTTAAATCTAACCTTTTTGCTTGCATGGCTTGCAAAGAACTCGTGCTGATTTTTGTGAAATGAGCTGGCATACTCCAATGCTCCGTGGAAATTCTAAGGGTAGATTCGTTTGCTGTCGATAGCTCAACGCTTGGTACTAATTGCTTGGCAAGTGTTTCCAGCTTTTCTTGCATCCTTGCCGTGGTCGCGGAGTCTTTGTCTGTTGCGAGTGTGTCTAAGTGCAATTTGACTTTGGGATCTATGGGAGAATCCTGTGTACCCTCGTTGATCCAAATTTGATGAATGCGGCGCCAATGTGAGGATGGTGATGGATCCCAAGGGCGCTCAACCATTGCAAGGCCATAGTTGCCATGGTTCAATGCTGCATAGAAGGTTAGTGAATCTTGTCGTTGGGGTTGCAAGTAAATGCCCACATGGGCTAACGCTTGGCAAATATGATTTACTTGAGCTTGATTCTCTGTGCCTTGATACAGCAAGGTTTTTGAGATTGTATCTAGCGGAGATCGGCTGAGTAAAAAAGATATTTCTTTCCGAGTTGCAACAAAAAGAGAGGAGTCGCGAATGGTGTCCGTACTTTGTATCGCAACGAGCAAAGCCTTGCGCACCAAGGTGTTGTTCCATGGTGGACGTTTATGAGCAATCACAAGGTCAAGTCCGTTTTCACTCGCGAGTCCTTGGGCAATATCGAGGTGCCCGCGTGCCAGTGCGCTTTGCAAGTGTTGTGCTGAGTTGTAGTCGGAATGAATAATGAATTTCGGTAGGTGAGTTGAGCCTGCCCAGTAATGCTCGTTTAAGGAAAAAATAATTTTGTTTGGATAAATTTTGGATACCACGTAAGGGCCCGATCCAACCAGAGTTCCTCGAGTCTGCTCGTGTTGCGGCTTGATCCGCACATGCATTAACAAGTCCTTCACCAATGCCGGATTCCAACGCTTCGCATCTTTAGACGAGATGAGAATGCTGCCTTCATCACCGAGACTGATGTCTTCTTGAGGTGCTGCGTTTTGCAAAGCAAAAATCACATCATCTGCGGATACTTTTGTTCCATCACTAAAGCGAGCTTTGGGATTGAGTTTAATTTCCACTGCGTTTGTGTTTTGAGAATAGCTCAGTGCAAGCAATGGTTGAAGCGAATGGTTCGTTTCATCAAAACGGAAAAGCGTTTCAAAAATCAGCGGGCAGCTCTCTGCGGAAGGCCAATCTGTGGACTTCTCCGCAAAGCCACCAAGATACAACGTCTCTGTGCGAGGATAATCTTCGCGAACTACATCACTTTTGCAACCCAACAATGTTGCCGATGCAACTAAGCAGAACGCTGCAAAGGCAAAAGCCCGATGCTGCATGTTCATGTTTCACCCCAAAGAAAAACCGGCACAAATCTAGTTTGATTGCCTGCGGAGTGGAAAGGCGTAAATAAGACCTTGTGGAGAAGAATAGAATACCATGGACGGATTGCTCCAAACGGGGCCTGCGCCTTCGGGTGCTGGGAATTCACGAATCCGCTTTCCAGAATTTTTATCGAGCACTAAAATCGATTGAGCCTGATCGATCAAGATTTGATTCCCTTCCACTTTGGGCTGAATATACACTGAGCCCTTTCCATTGACAGACCAAATATTTACACCGGTCTCAAGATCCAATGAAACAAGCTTTTGATCTGCGAGTCCTAACAATAATTGAGTTCCATTTTCAGCTGATTCCATTGCTTGTGCTGAGAATACTTGAGTTCCCAGAGAACGATCCCATGAGTGCTGCAAGGAATGGCTGTTGTAGGTTGCAATGTGCCCATCTTGCCAAATGGTAACAAGCAGTGAGTCCGAAAGAAGCAGGTTGGATGGTGTATTGGGGAGTGCGCGAATTTTTGCGGAAGTGACGCCATCATCGAGTGAAAATGCACCGAGATCTCCGTCCAAGGAAAGCGCGTAGAGCATATTTTCACTTGCCGTGAGGTAAGCGCCGGTCTCAAAAACTTTGTGTGACCAGATGGGTTCGAGTCCCTTCTTTTGGTAGCGCAGTAAAAAGCCATTCCAAGTTGAAATGAAAATGGAAGAATGAGTGATCACAACTTGAAAAACCTTGCCCGGCAAGTTGAGCGATGCAATCTGTTTTCCCTTTTGGCTCAAATCCAAAATAGATGCTTCAAAGCCCGATGCAATGACTAAAATGCGACCATCATTTTCGGTCACAAAACCTTGGTCAAGGGGTTGGGTGTTGGCGTGCCAGCGAAATTGCCCTGTGCTCGGATCGAGTGCTACCAAGCTACGGTTGCCCGCATCAATGGTAAACAACGAGTGTGCATCACCAAAAAACTTCGGGTACGTTTGTGTGGACACCGGCAAATACTGAATCCACTGAGCTCCGAGGCGGTGCGAAAATGACTGCAATACTTGCTGCTGTACGGGGCTCGGTTGGCTACGAGCATAACGAGCTGCGCGGCTCCATGCATGCAATGATGAATCGGATCCACTAGGTTGTTGCGAATAAAAACGAGCGAGCTGCATCCATGCAAAAGCATTGCCCGCTTCAATTTTCAAGATCGAGTCTGCCAACAAATGAACATTGTCCCATTGTCCCAGAGATGCGTAGTGATCAAGGGTTTCTGTGCGAACTTGCAAGTCGCTTTTGGGCACACCAAAATATTGCGAGTTCAGTGAAACCACTTGATTGTTGCTCAATGGGAGAAATAATGAAGTCTCGTTGCCAAGGGGAAGCGCTGCGGCAGTATAGCCCGCTTGATACCGCCACAGAACTTGGCCTTCGCGATCGAGCAAAAGCATATTGCCATCTTTCGTAAGAATGCCCAAGCGATGCCCTGTTTGGAACATTTGCCCGGGCTCACTACGAGTCCTACTCAGCAATGCTCCGCTATGTCCATCCAGAAAATTGAGGCTCCCATCGCCTTCCAAAACGACCATGCGCTTTTCGAATAGAAGCAGTGATCGAATCGAGTGAAAATTTTGTTGCCAAATAGGTTGGCGGCTCAAGTGAGGCTGATAGAACCAAACGTTCACATTGTTGGCAATCCAAATGCCGTCAGGGCTAGAGATTACGGTGTCGATAGGGTCAAGCAACCCAATGGATTCGCCTTCCATGCCATCGCGTAATTCAATCGGGTGTAAAGCATTGTCTGGGCAGTTCAACAGAAGTTGATGCGTCGGTGGCGATTCTGAAATCGGGACGCAATTCTTCCGCAGATTGTCGCGACTCCAAAGATTGTGGCCATTGCGCATCAGGGCTATGCTCTTCGTTGTCATCACGAACCATTCACCGCCAGAGCAGTGAAATGACTTCAGCAAGGGTGCATCGAGTTGCATTCCCGATTTCACGCTACCATCAATAGATGACAATTCAAGGAAATAATTGTTGTCGGGGTTAAAAACCCATAACGTATTGTTGCTGCTTTCTAGAACCGTTGCCTTGGGTGGTAAAAAATTTCGCACGCGTTCCATGTGATTGCCGTTCATTTGCCAAAGCATTTGATCCGAAGTGAGTAACATCGGGTTCTTGCCAGGAATACGGCGTTGAATTGGGGTGAATAGGCGCTGCGATCCTTGTACCAGTTGGGTTGGGTGAGGGTCGAGAATAGAAAGGCGATTTGCCGCCCAATATGTCATTTCGGAATTATTGGGAGAGCTTGCAATGTATTGGTGGAGATAGGTTGCCGCGACCTTTGAATTCCCTTGCATATCTGCGATTTTCCCCAGATAAAATAAGGCGTCTTGGCGATCTAGAGCCGCTCCAGTTTTTAACACATCAAGCAAAATCTGTTCTGCTCGCTGCGACTTCCCCTCGAATTCATAAAGGTAAGTAGCTTCGCGAATACGAGCATCCATACCAAAACACATCACCACAAAACATCCGAACAAAAGACCTAAGGCCTTGCTCAAAAATGTTTGTGCAGATGAGAATTTCAATTTCAAACCTTAGACGTCAAACTTGTAGCCGGCTCCACGTATCGATAGAATGAGCTTTGGATCGGCGGGGTCATCTTCAAGTTTTTGGCGCAGCTTTACGATGTGATTATCGATAGTACGAGTGGTTGGCATGTTGTCTGCCGTATATCCCCAAATATCTTGCAAAATATCTTCGCGTAAAATGACTTCTCCACGGCGTTGGTAGAAGTAGCGCAGAAGTTGGAATTCGCGTGTGCTCAATTCGATTTCTTCGCCATTGCGGGTTGCTTCGAACTTCTTGAAATCCAGATGGATTCCCTTGAACTCAACCACATCGGGGGTATCATTTGCCGAAGGTGTGCCAGGCTGTGGAGCTCGGCGTAAGAAGGCTTTCACGCGGGCAAGCAATTCTAAAATGGAGAAAGGCTTCGTTACATAATCATCGGCGCCCATTTCAAGGCCGGTGACTTTCGAGGCTTCCTCGGTCTTGGCCGTGAGCATAATAATGAAAATGCTTGGATGCTTTTTGCGCAAGTAGCGACAGACTTCGAAGCCGCTCTTTTTGGGGAGCATCAAATCGAGAATCACCAAATCAGGCTTCATCTCATCGGCTTTGCGAATAGCCTCTTCACCATCGTCTGCTGTTTCGACTTGGTAATTTTCCAACTCAAAATTATCACGAAGTCCAATGCGGATGATTTCTTCGTCTTCGACGATCAGAATTTTACTGTTCATGGGCAACCTTCTTGAAACTAACAGTGAACGTAGAGCCCTTGCCTGGGCGGCTTTGGACACTAATTGTGGCGCGATGGGTTTCCGTAACCTTGCGAACGATTGCAAGACCTAGCCCAGAACCTTTTGTACTGCGGGTCATTTCATCACCAACCCGATAGAAGTCGTTAAATATATTCTTTTGCTCCGAGGGCGCAATTCCAATGCCCGAATCGGTAACGCGCAGAACCACTTGACCGTCTTGCTCAAAAAGCTCGGTGAGTATTGTTCCCGGAGGTGGTGTGTACTTGATCGCGTTATCCACAAGATTTTGCACAAGGCTGTAAAGCGATGCGTGATCTCCTAAGACCAGCAATGGTGATTCCACTTTTTGCTGCCAGTCGAGCCCGCGATTGATTGCAAGAGGTTTCAATGATTCGAGAACTTTATTGGTAATATCAGCCAAGTCGAGTGTTTCGAAACGAAATATTTCACCGCCTCTTTCCATGCGAGTGTAGCTCAAAATGGCTTGGATCAAGTTGTCCAAACGGTTTGCTTCTTTGCCGATCAGCCCAGAATATTCGATCACTTTTTCTGGCTTTTGTACTCGCCCTTGCGCCATCATCTCAGAGAACATACGAATTGAGGTGAGTGGCGTTTTTAGCTCGTGCGAAATACTCGAAAGGAAATTTGCTTTCATGGTGAGCAGGTTGCGCTCTTGGGCAATGCCCTTTGCTACAAATCCAGATCCTAGCACAAGGATCAAGAGAGAAAAACCAACGAGGCTATACAGCAAAAGCATTTTTTGCCGAGACTCTTTGCGAACCTCGCGCATATCGCGTTGGTATAGAGTGAGTGTCCAGCCTGGAATTTCATCGAGCAGACTCAGGCTCTTGAGAACGATCAGAGTGTCTTGTGGAAGCCGTTCACTGAGCACCGAATCGCGAGCATCCGTGATGCGAAAACAAACGTGCTTCCATTCGCGTTGGGTGGCTGCAAGAGGCTTCAATAGCCTGTCGTGTAGGCCTTGCGGATCAAAGACTCCCAGCACCATTTGATCGCCAGGAAGCCAAGGCTGTGCCATGCGAAAACCCCATTCGGAACCTTCTTCGAGAAAGGTCAAACCATCTTGAGGCTGATATTGTGAGAGAAGCAAATGCTCTAAAAGGTTGCGGTGCAGTTCCCAAGATAAAGCGCTGACCATTTGGAAGGTTAGGTTGCGGCGCAGGTTCCAGAACAGCTCGCGTTGATTCGCGGGTAATTCTTCAAACGACAAAATGGCAGAGAACATGGACTCAAAAACGAACAAAGTACTTTCAATGTCGCGGCTCTTGGGGTTTTGCAAAAAGTTGGTCACCAACCCAAGGCAATAATGGATCGCTTCTGGGTGATTTCCCATTTGCACCAGCAACCGAAATCTCATCCATTGCAAAGGCTCGCGCAGAGAGTAGTGCAGCATGCTTTGCATATTGGGAGTGTGTTCCAATAGTTCGAGCGTGACCATGGATTCATGATAGTGCCCTGCTGCAAACTGTTGGCGCAATTGGGCAAGAAGCAGTGTGGCTGGGTTTTGTGCCGAACCTGGAATAAGACTTGGAAACTGATCTTGGGCGTGCGGGTCTGGAACATAGATGGGAAAAACTCTTTGATCGCCATGGAAAAGAAAAATGGACTGCACTCCAATGATGGTGTCGAGTGGTGGAACCTTGGTGAGATCTTCGATGGAGTGGGGTTGATCGTAGAGCCAAGTAGAGCGCTTGTGTACTTGGGCAAAGATGGCTTGCATTTCTTTGCGCAGCTGATCTTGCGTTGCGGCTCGAAATGATTCTGCATCTTCTTCGTAGGATCGTTGCGCGAGCAGAACTTCGCTGTGAATACTGCGGAAGCTAAGGACAGAAAGGATAAGGCTCGGGAGAATGATTCCACCAAGAAAAAGCGCGATCAGGGTTTTCCCGCGGGGGATTTTAATCCGGGAAAAAATCTGTTCAACCACGCCTTGCTCCGATCAGTACAAAAGTTGAATCAGAAGTGCAATACGTGAATGCCCAACCCAATTCGCCACGGCTTCCCCAATGACAGGGAAGCAAAATAACACAATGATGGTTGCCATAAGACTTGCGATCAAAGCCAGAAATATTGTCAAAGAACTTGCGAGAAGCCCAAATGAAAATGGATTCCGGAAGATTGTTTTGATCATTGTGAAATGGCGCGGTGAGTCAATGCAATACGAGTTCTACTCTCAAGTTTTCGAGGTGGGTTCACGATTTCACGTACTAGAATTGTGCTCTCATGAGCGTTGCTCGAAACAACGATGCCGCGTCCCAAAATTCTGGGCGGTAAGGTTGGATCTTGAAGCTCGTTTTCAAGAAATGCCACGCCATCACCTGGGTTCAAATTCGCATCTTTGCCACCATCTGCAATGAGATAGTGATATACGCTCACCGTGAGTTCGGACTCGACGGCATAACGGACACGAGGCATTTGCTCATAGCGAACTTCGGGTACGGCGGCATAGGATGCTATTTTGAGGATAGGTGGACGATTAAGAACGTGTGCACGTGATTTTGCGATTGTTACAGGGAAAACGGACTGAACAATATGTGCTCGTGTGAGCGTGTCACCAATGGCTTCAACTTGTGCAAATGCTGCAAGCCGCTCCAAGGCGTATTCGCGAGGAACGGAATCCTTATTCGCTTGGAAATGAATTTTTTCAACGGACCAAAGTTCTACCATGTCTCCGGCTTTGACTTGCCAACCTTTTTTGCCTGCATGGAAAATAACTTCGTCACCGACATGAGTCTGCAGAGCCTGATTTACCTCACCGTTTTCGACCGAAATCCAAGACGCATCTTTTCGGAATTGCTCGGCATCCTGAAGCTTGGGTGCGAGCAATTGGTAGTAGCGATTGAATACAGTAGGTGGTGGAGTTCTGCGGTAGATGAAGCGCGTGGAATCGCTGTGGTTTGCAATCAAATTTGAATCTGAGCGGTTTGGCAACTTGCCTAGATTACGTCTAAATTCATCTTCACGAGACGTCTTCCCTTGTGCAGGAATAATGCCCTTAGGTAGCGAAGAATCGGGAGGGGGTGGAGATGATGGCCTTAAGGTATCAGCAGCTTGCACTTGAGTGAGCGTGTCTGGCACAGAAGTCTTTGACCCGCTATCAAGCGCGTTAATGTACAGAGAGTCGCCCGGATAAATCCAGTGCGGATCCTTGATATGCTTATTCTGCTGCCACAAGTCATTCCAAGCAAAAGGGTCTTTGAGAAATTGCCCGCTCAAATCCCACATGGTATCGCCTTTTTTGACGATATATGCACCCGTAGCAAGGAATGCGCAAACGATAAGAAGGCTGATTCGAGTAAATGGGCGTTGCATTCAACCACCTTTGGAGAATAAGAATAAAGGAAATTTAACCTAATTCAAGGGGAATTATCACGATAACTCCACCGTCCATGGTAAGTTCGTGTCTGCCACAGAATTCGATGTACTCGTCAACGGTGTTGCGAGTAATCGTTTCATTCTGTGGACAGACAACCATGGATGGGACGGTGGAGTTCCGTGATAATTTGAAAGTCTGCGGATCGACACCGCTCATTGCTGCGCAATATTGCGTTGCGCGCGTAGCTGACTTTTGTAACAGTCGCTAACCCGTCACCGCCGCAAACACCCATCACCGCCGCAAACACCCGTCACTGCCGCAAACACTCGTCACTGCCGC
>Ga0302293_10000171_pt1 | contig 37182 bp, 29 predicted proteins | sample III_Fen_N2_2_FD_198758 | JGI IMG/M metagenome (GOLD analysis project Ga0302293, IMG submission 198758) | Peat permafrost microbial communities from Stordalen Mire near Abisko, Sweden - III_Fen_N2_2 | ecosystem: Environmental > Terrestrial > Soil > Wetlands > Permafrost | place: Sweden: Abisko...
CTACTTGAACTAGTAGAAATGGAAGTTCGTGAATTGTTGTCTTTCTATGACTACGATGGTGACAACGCTCCAGTTATTCAAGGTTCTGCACTTGGTGCATTGAACGGAGAAGCTGAATGGGTTGCTAAAATCGACGAATTGATGGATGCAGTTGATTCATACATCGAATTGCCTCCACGTGATGTTGACAAGCCTTTCTTGATGCCAGTTGAAGACGTATTTACGATCACAGGTCGTGGTACTGTTGCAACAGGTCGTATCGAAACAGGTGTAATCAACTCTGGTGAGCCAGTTGAGATCTTAGGTATGGGTGAAGAGAAATTAACTTCAACTGTAACTGGGGTAGAGATGTTCCGTAAGATCTTGGATCGCGGTGAAGCTGGTGATAACGTAGGTCTACTTTTACGTGGTATTGAGAAATCTCAAATCAAACGTGGAATGGTTATCTGCAAACCAGGTTCAGTAAAACCTCACGCTGATTTCAAAGCTGAAATCTACGTATTGAAAAAAGAAGAAGGTGGTCGTCACACACCATTCCATAACAAATACCGTCCTCAGTTCTACTTCCGTACGACTGACGTTACTGGAGAGATTTTCTTGACAGACGGACGTGAAATGGTTATGCCTGGTGATAACGTAACAATCAACGTTAAGTTGATCGTTCCGGTAGCAATGGACAAAGGTTTACGTTTCGCTATCCGTGAGGGTGGTCGTACCGTAGGTGCTGGTCAAGTTACTGAGATCATCGCGTAATTCAGAACAAAATAAAATGTCGAAAGGGGAGCTTGCCTCCCCTTTTTACGCGGGTGTAGCTCAGCTGGTAGAGTAGTGGTCTCCAAAACCATTGGTCGTGAGTTCGAATCTTACCGCCCGCGCAACTAAAGGAAAATAGCCGTGTCAAAGTTTAAAAACTATTTTAGCGAAACCATTACTGAGATGACTCAGAATGTTTCGTGGCCAACATGGAAGGAATTACAGAGTAACGCACTTATTGTTGTCGTTGCTTCTGTCATTTTCGCACTATTGGTATTTGTGATGGATACCGTATTCGGAATCACAAACGGTGAGACTTGGAAAGGTGCTCTTGGTTTTATTTACTCAATGTTTTAGTCGTAGATTATCATGGGTGATATTAAAAAACGTTGGTATGTAGTACGCGCAGTTAGTGGGAAAGAGAAAAAGGTGAAAGAATACCTTGATCTTGAGATTTCTCGTTTGAAACTGGACGATTACGTATCGCAAGTGTTGATTCCTACTGAAAAAGTGTTTCAAATCCGAAACGGAAAAAAAATCAGTAAAGAAAAAGCGTATTTACCGGGTTACGTGTTAATTGAAGCTTCTCTTGTTGGAGAGGTTCCTCACGTAATTAAAGGTATTCCAAATGTGATTGGTTTCTTAGGTGCTGAAAAAGGCGGTGATCCGCAACCGATGCGCCTATCTGAAGTCAATCGTATATTAGGTAAAGTTGACGAACTTTCCGAAACAGAAGAGGAAATGAAAATTCCGTTTGTTATCGGTGAAGCCGTTAAGGTTATTGATGGACCTTTCAATAATTTCTCTGGTGTGATTGACGAAATCAACGAAGACAAGAAAAAATTGAAAGTAATGGTTAAAATCTTCGGTCGTAAAAACCTCTTGGAGCTCAGCTACATGCAGGTAGAGAAAGAAGGCTAAACATGTATTAACCCGCAGAAGTGAGATTACTGATTAAAGCTTCCCTTTAACGCTCACGTTTGACTGCATAATATAAATAACAATGGCTAAAGAAGTAGCAGCATTGATCAAATTACAGATCAAAGGTGGCCAAGCCAATCCAGCTCCTCCAGTTGGTCCCGCACTTGGTGCGAAAGGGGTCAACATTATGGAATTCTGCAAGCAGTATAATGCTCGTACGCAGGACAAACCTGGAAAGGTATTACCATGTGTGATTACTGTATACAGTGACAAGTCGTTCGACTTCGTCATCAAAACTCCACCGGCAGCGATTCAGATTATCGACAGCGTGAAATTGAAAAAAGGTTCTTCTGAGCCTAACAAAACGAAAGTAGGTTCCATGTCATGGGATCAAATTCGTTTGATCGCTGAAGATAAGATGCCAGACATGAACTGTTTTACAGTTGATGCGGCAATGACAATGATCGCCGGAACGGCTCGTAGTATGGGTGTAACTGTTAAAGGTGGTGAAGCACCCGCAACTAAATAAGCATTGACATCATGGGAAGAATTTCTAAAAAAAGAAAAGAGATTTTAGCTAAGTATGACTTAACTAAAACTTACACCTTGGTTGAAGCGTGTGATTTAGTAAAAACGGTTACAACTACCAAGTTTGATGCTTCGGTAGACATCAGCGTTCGTTTAGGAGTAGATCCACGTAAAGCGAACCAAATGGTTCGTGGAACCGTTGCTTTGCCTCACGGAACCGGAAAAGATGTACGAGTACTTGTACTTTGTACACCTGACAAGGAAGCCGAAGCAAAAGCAGCAGGTGCCGAATTCGTTGGATTAGACGATTTCATCGAAAAGATCAAAGGTGGTTGGACAGATATCGACGTGATTATCACTATGCCGTCTGTAATGGGTAAAGTGGGTGCACTAGGACGTGTTCTTGGACCACGAGGCTTAATGCCGAACCCTAAGACAGGTACGGTGACTATGGAGGTTGGTAAAGCCGTTGAAGAAGTGAAGGCAGGTAAGATTGACTTCAAAGTTGACAAGTATGGTAATATCCACACGTCTATCGGAAAAGCGAGCTTCGAAGGAGGTAAGATTAAAGATAATGCGTTTGAATTGATCCAACAATTGATCAAATTGAAGCCGTCTGCTGCAAAAGGAACATACATCAAAAGTATTTTCATCAGTTCTACAATGTCGCCAAGTATCCAAATCGACGCGAAATCTGTAGTAGCTTAAAATCTTGAAGAATGAATAAAGATCAAAAATCACAGTACATTGACGATCTTGCTCAAGATTTATCTCAAGCAAACGTCTTCTATCTTGCAGACACAGCAGGCCTTACAGTTGAAACAATCAACCAGTTACGTCGTCGTTGCTTTCAACAAGGAATTACTTTACGTACAGTAAAGAATACCTTGCTAGCAAAAGCGATGGAACGTGTTGAAGGTAGAGATTACGGACAATTACCTGAAGTATTGGGAGGTCCTACATCTATCATGTTCTCTGAAGTAGGTAATGCACCTGCAAAATTGATTAAAGAATTCCGCAAAAAAAGTGAGAAACCGCTTCTTAAAGGTGCTTACATTGAAGATGCAATCTTTGTTGGTGACAACCAATTGGATATGCTCGTAGCAATTAAGTCACGTGAAGAGTTGATCGGTGATATCATCGGATTGCTACAAAGCCCTGCGAAAAATGTTATCTCAGGTCTTACAGGTGGTGGTCATAAAATTGCCGGAATCCTTAAAACGCTCGAAGAACGAGCATAAGTAATTAAAATAATTAAGAACCTTTTTTAAATTTAATAAAAATGGCTGATTTAAAACAAATCGCAGAAACGCTAGTAAATCTTACAGTAAAAGAAGTTAACGAACTAGCTACAATTTTGAAAGACGAGTACGGTATCGAGCCTGCAGCTGCAGCTCCTGTTATGATGGCAGGTGGTGGTGGCGGTGGCGCTGAAGCTGCTGCTGAGCAAACTGAATTCACTGTAATCTTGAAAGCAGCTGGTGCTAACAAACTTGCAGTTGTTAAGTTGGTGAAAGAATTAACTGGTCAAGGTTTGAAAGAATCTAAAGATCTAGTTGACGGAGCTCCTACAACATTGAAAGAAGGTGTTTCAAAAGACGAAGCTAACGCTTTGAAGACTCAGCTTGAAGAAGCTGGTGCAGAAGTTGAAGTTAAGTAATTCATTACTTTATTGACAGGAAAAGGTGTCCGCCTCAGGCGGACGCCCTTTCCTGTTTTTCAGCATACAAGAAGAATAAAGTCCTTTCTCAATTAAATATTTTTAACCTTGGCAACAACAAGCAACACAATAACGAGAATTAATTTTGCCTCAAGCAAAAATCAGTTCGCTTATCCGGATTTTCTGGATATTCAGCTTAAATCCTTCCAAGAGTTTTTCCAGTTGGAAACAACCCCTGAAAATCGTGAAAGTGAAGGATTGTACAAGGTATTTGCGGAGAACTTCCCAATTACTGATACACGAAACCAATTCGTGTTGGAGTTCCTCGATTACTTCATCGATCCGCCTCGTTACACTATCGAAGAGTGTATCGAACGTGGTCTGACTTACAGCGTTCCGCTGAAAGCAAAACTGAAATTGTATTGTACCGATCCTGAACACGAAGATTTCGAAACCATCGTGCAGGACGTATATTTGGGTACGATTCCGTACATGACACCAAAAGGTTCGTTTGTAATCAATGGTGCTGAACGTGTAATCGTTTCTCAGTTGCACCGTTCACCGGGAGTATTCTTCGGACAAAGTCGTCACGCCAATGGTACTAAATTGTACTCGGCTCGTGTGATTCCTTTCAAAGGATCTTGGATCGAATTTGCAACAGATATCAACAGTGTAATGTACGCTTACATCGATCGTAAGAAAAAATTACCTGTGACCACATTGTTCCGTGCAATTGGTTATGAAACTGATAAAGACATTTTAGAAATATTTGGCCTTGCCGACGAGGTGAAGGTGAATAAAGCTAACCTGAAAAAATGCGTTGGTCGCCGTTTGGCAGCACGTGTTTTGAAATCATGGATCGAAGATTTCGGTGATGAGGATACAGGTGAAGTTGTTTCTATTGAACGTAATGAAGTGATCTTGGATCGTGAAACAATGTTGGAGGAATTCCACATTGACACAATCTTGGATGCAGGTGTGAAAACCTTGATCTTCCACAAAGAAGATGCAAACACAGCTGATTATACCATCATCTACAACACGCTTCAAAAAGATACGTCCAATTCTGAAAAAGAAGCGGTGGAACACATCTACCGTCAATTGCGTAACGCTGAACCACCTGATTATGAAACAGCAAAAGGTGTATTCGAGAAATTATTCTTCTCCGATGCACGTTATGACTTAGGTGAAGTAGGTCGTTACCGAATGAACAAAAAATTAAACATCGACAGCTCGGAAGAGTCGCGCGTGTTGACGAAAAACGATATCCTTTGCATCATTAAGTACTTGATCGAATTGATCAACTCGAAAGCAGATGTGGATGATATCGATCACTTGTCGAATCGTCGTGTAAGAACTGTAGGTGAACAATTATATGCACAATTCGGTGTAGGTTTGGCGCGTATGGCTCGTACCATTCGTGAGCGTATGAACGTTCGTGATAACGAAGTCTTTACCCCGATCGACTTGATCAACGCGAAGACACTTTCTTCCGTTATCAATTCGTTCTTCGGAACCAACCAGTTGTCTCAATTCATGGATCAGACCAACCCGCTTTCCGAGGTAACTCACAAGCGTCGTTTGTCTGCACTAGGGCCAGGTGGACTTTCGCGTGAGCGTGCAGGTTTTGAGGTACGTGACGTTCACTACACACACTACGGTCGTTTGTGTACCATTGAAACACCGGAAGGACCAAACATTGGTTTGATTTCTTCATTGTGTGTATTCGCCAAGGTAAACAAACTTGGTTTCATCGAAACTCCTTACCGTTCGGTTTCCGCAGGTAAAGTTGATACGACTTCAGAGCCAATCTACTTGTCTGCCGAAGAGGAAGATGAAAAAATGATCGCTCAAGCAAATGCCTTGGTTGATGATAAAGGAAATTTCCTTTCTGATTTGGTTAAAGCACGTTACGAGGGTGATTTCCCGGTGGTAGCACCGAAAGATCTGAATTTGATGGACGTAGGTGCCAACCAGATTGCATCGATTGCAGCATCTTCTATTCCTTTCTTGGAGCATGATGATGCCAACCGTGCATTGATGGGATCAAACATGCAACGTCAAGCTGTTCCGTTGTTGAAACCGCATTCTCCAATCGTGGGAACTGGTATCGAGCAATTGGTAGCGCGTGACTCTCGTGTATTGATCAACGCTGAAGGTCCTGGATCTGTTGAATACGTTGACGCGAATGAAATCGTGATCCGTTACGACTGGTCAAATGAAGATAAATTGGTAAGCTTTGACAGCGAAGTAACTCGTTACGGCTTAACGAAATTCCAAAAAACAAACCAAAGCACAACGATCAACTTGAAGCCGATCGTTCGTAAAGGTGACCGAATTGAGAAAGGACAGGTTCTTTGCGAAGGATATGCAACACAAGGTGGTGAGTTGGCATTGGGACAAAACCTGAAAGTGGCGTTCATGCCATGGAAAGGGTACAACTTCGAGGATGCGATCGTGATTTCTGAGCGTGTAGTACGCGACGATATCTTTACGTCTATCCACATCGATGAGTACGCTTTGGAAGTTCGTGACACGAAACGTGGTATGGAAGAATTAACGTCGGATATCCCGAACGTTAGTGAAGAAGCTACAAAAGATTTGGACGAAAACGGTTTGATCCGTATCGGTGCCGAGATCAAAGAAGGTGATATCTTAATTGGTAAAATCACTCCGAAAGGAGAAACAGATCCGTCTCCGGAAGAAAAATTATTACGTGCCATCTTTGGTGACAAAGCGGGTGACGTGAAAGATGCTTCCTTGAAAGCAGGTCCGTCGTTGCGTGGTGTGGTGATCGAGAAAAAATTGTTCTCACGAGCAATTAAAGATCGTAAATCAAAAGCGCAAGACAAACCGGTATTGGAAGTATTGGATACAGAGTACGACAAAGATTACGCTGTATTAAAAGACCGTTTGGTTGATAAATTGATGTCAGTTCTTGGTGAACACAAATCTGCTGGAGTTTTCAATAACTTCAAAGAAGAGATCATTAAGAAAGGAACGAAATTCGCTCAGAAAAACTTGGTGGCGATCGATTACACAATCGTGAATCCTACAGGTTGGACAGCAGATCAACACGTAAATACGTTGGTGAGTCGTGTATTGCACAACTTTACCATCAAGGCGAATGACTTGTTAGGTATCTACAAACGTAAGAAATTCCACATTTCAGTTGGAGATGAATTGCCAGCAGGTATCGTGAAAATGGCCAAAGTTTATGTTGCTCAGAAACGTAAGTTGAAAGTGGGTGATAAAATGGCAGGTCGTCACGGTAACAAAGGTATCGTTGCCAACATCGTTCGTGCTGAAGACATGCCGTTCTTGGAAGATGGAACACCGGTAGATATCGTATTGAATCCACTAGGGGTACCTTCTCGTATGAACTTGGGTCAGATTTATGAAACAGTTCTTGGATGGGCAGGTGAAAAACTAGGTGTGAAATTCGCTACACCGATTTTTGATGGTGCTAAGCCATACGAAATCGATGAGTGGACAGCTAAAGCGGGTGTTCCGAAATCAGGTAAAACGTACTTGTATGACGGAGGAACCGGAGAGCGTTTCCACCAGACTGCAACAGTTGGTGTGATTTACATGCTGAAACTATCGCACATGGTAGATGACAAAATGCACGCACGTTCAATCGGTCCATACTCATTGATTACACAACAACCATTGGGTGGTAAAGCCCAGTTCGGTGGTCAGCGTTTTGGTGAGATGGAGGTTTGGGCATTGGAAGCATTTGGTGCTGCGAATATCCTACAAGAAATCTTGACTGTGAAGTCGGATGACGTAATGGGTCGTGCGAAAGCTTATGAATCCATTGTTAAAGGAGACAACATTCCTGAACCGGGAATCCCAGAATCATTCAACGTATTGTTGCATGAGTTGAGAGGTCTTGGTTTAAGTATCTCCATGGATTAATTCCCGTTCCGATCGCTATCGGATTTCGGGTTGCAAATTGTCGAATTGAATTAAAGAAAACAATAGAATGGCTTACAGAAAAGAAACACCAAAAAAACAGAGCGCCTTCAACAAGATTACGATCTCGTTGGCTTCTCCGGAGTTAATTCTTGAGCAATCAAGTGGTGAGGTACTCAAGCCTGAAACGATTAACTATCGTACTTACAAACCGGAACGTGACGGATTATTCTGTGAGCGTATCTTCGGACCGGTGAAGGATTACGAGTGCCATTGCGGTAAATACAAACGTATCCGATACAAAGGAATCGTTTGTGACCGTTGTGGGGTTGAAGTGACAGAGAAAAAAGTACGTCGCGAGCGCATGGGCCACATTTCATTGGTGGTTCCTGTTGCACATATTTGGTACTTCCGTTCATTGCCGAATAAAATCGGTTACATGTTAGGGTTGCCAACCAAAAAATTGGATCAAATCATCTATTACGAGCGTTACGTTGTTATTCAAGTAGGTATCGCTACGCATTTAGATGGTCATTCATTGACCGAGAAAGAATTCTTAACGGAAGAAGAGTACTTGGATATCCTTGATACCCTTCCACGTGAGAACCAATACTTGGAAGATACCGATCCAAACAAGTTCATCGCCAAAATGGGTGCGGAAGCATTGTACGATTTGTTGCGTAAAATGAACTTGGATCAATTGTCGTATGACTTACGTCACCAAGCAAGCAACGAAACTTCTGTGCAACGTAAACACGAAGCATTGAAGCGTTTGCAAGTGGTTGAAGCCATGCGCGAATCTCAAACACGTATCGAAAACCGTCCTGAATGGATGATCGTGAAAGTAGTTCCGGTAATTCCACCTGAATTGCGTCCGCTCGTTCCACTAGATGGTGGTCGTTTTGCAACTTCGGATTTGAATGACCTTTACCGTCGTGTGATTATCCGTAACAACCGTTTGAAACGATTGATCGAAATCAAAGCGCCGGAGGTAATCTTGCGTAATGAGAAACGTATGTTGCAAGAGGCTGTCGATTCATTGTTCGATAACTCTCGTAAAGCATCTGCAGTTAAGACAGAATCTAATCGTCCGTTGAAATCCCTTTCCGATTCATTGAAAGGTAAACAAGGTCGTTTCCGTCAAAACTTGTTGGGTAAACGTGTGGATTATTCAGCACGTTCGGTAATTGTTGTTGGACCGGATTTGAAATTGCACGAGTGTGGTTTGCCGAAAGACATGGCTGCCGAGCTTTACAAACCGTTTATCATCCGTAAGATGATTGAGCGTGGTATTGTAAAAACCGTAAAATCTGCAAAGAAAATCGTTGACCGTAAAGAGCCGGTAGTTTGGGATATCCTTGAAAACGTATTGAAAGGTCACCCTGTACTACTTAACCGTGCTCCTACGCTTCACCGTTTAGGTATTCAGGCGTTCCAGCCGAAATTGATTGAAGGAAAAGCAATTCGTTTGCACCCGTTGGTAACAACAGCCTTCAACGCCGATTTCGATGGTGACCAGATGGCAGTTCACTTACCGTTGGGTAACGCTGCAATTTTGGAAGCGCAATTATTGATGTTGGCATCGCACAATATTTTGAACCCTGCCAACGGTGCACCGATTGCAGTACCTTCTCAGGATATGGTCTTGGGTCTTTATTACATTACAAAAGGCCGCACAAGTACACCTGAGCACAAAGTAAAAGGCGAGGGCGGATTGTTCTACTCTCCTTCTGAAGTGATCATTGCTCACAATGAAGGTAAACTGGATATGCATGCACCGATCAAGGTAAAATCGTATGATTTGAATGAAGAAGGTGTTCCTGCTTTAATGATGATCGATACTACTTGTGGTCGTGTGTTGTTTAATGAAGTAGTGCCACGCGAAGTTGGTTTCATCAATGATGTATTGACCAAAAAAGCGTTGCGTGACATTATCGGACACGTATTGAAAGTGTGTGGAACCGCTAAAACAGCGAAGTTCTTGGATGATATCAAAGAATTGGGTTACTCAATGGCCTTCAAAGGTGGATTGTCGTTCAACTTGGAAGATATTATCATCCCGAAAGAAAAAGAAGTATTGGTTGCTAAAGCGGAAGCTGATGTGAAAGACGTAATGGTGAATTACAACATGGGTCTTATCACCAACAATGAACGTTACAACCAAATCATTGATATCTGGACGCACACCAACTCGCGTTTGACGCACACGTTGATGGAGCAATTGAAGAATGACAACCAAGGATTCAACTCTATCTATATGATGTTTGACTCCGGGGCGCGTGGTTCCAAAGAGCAAATCCGTCAGCTGTCTGGTATGCGTGGATTGATGGCGAAACCTCAAAAATCTGGTGCTTCTGCACAAGAGATTATTGAGAACCCGATCCTTTCCAACTTTAAGGAAGGTCTATCGATCCTTGAGTACTTTATCTCAACTCACGGTGCTCGTAAAGGTTTGGCCGATACGGCATTGAAAACGGCCGATGCGGGTTACTTGACACGTCGTTTGGTGGATGTTGCTCAGGATGTTGTTATCAACGTTGACGATTGCGGTACATTGCGTGGACTCATTGCTACGGCTTTGAAGAAAAACGATGACGTGGTTGAACCGTTGTATGACCGTATCGTTGGGCGTACGTCTGTGCACGATATCTACCATCCTGACACCGAAGAACTCATTGTTCCTGCAGGTGAATTGATTACTGAAGTTGTTGGTGAAACCATCGACAAAGCAGGAATTGAGGAAGTAGAGATTCGTTCTGTATTGACGTGTGAAATGCGTCGTGGTGTATGTTCGAAATGTTACGGACGTAACTTGGCTACTCACCGCCCTGCACAGGAAGGTGACGCGGTTGGAGTTATTGCTGCACAATCGATCGGTGAGCCGGGTACACAGTTGACACTTCGTACATTCCACGTGGGTGGTACCGCATCAAACATTACCGATGAATCCGATTTGAAAGCGAAATCTTCAGGTCGTTTGGAAATCGACGAGTTGCGCACCATCGAGCGTAAAGCAGAAGACGGAACAATCAAAACCATTGTGGTTGGTCGTTCTGCCGAGCTTAAAATTACCGATTCTAAAACAGGTGTATTGTTGATGACATCAAACGTTCCTTATGGTGCAGAGATGATGTTGACAGCTCCCTTAACCGTGAAAAAAGGTGATGTAATTTGTAAATGGGACCCGTACAATGCGGTAATCATTTCAGAGGTTTCTGGTAAAATTGTGTTTGAAAACATCATTGACGGTATTACGTACCGTGAAGAGGTGGATGAGCAAACAGGATTTACCGAGAAAGTAATCATCGAATCGCGTGATAAAAAGAAAAACCCTGCCATTCACATCGTTGATCCTAAAACGAAAGAAGTGTTACGTGAATACAACATTCCGGTTGACTCACACATTTCTGTAAGCGAAGGTGACAAAGCGGAAGAAGGGGTGATCTTGGTGAAAATTCCACGTGTAGCCGGTAAAACCGGGGATATCACGGGTGGTCTTCCACGTGTAACGGAATTATTCGAAGCACGTAACCCATCTAACCCTGCTGTGGTTTCTGAAATCGATGGTATCGTTGAATTCGGTAAAATCAAACGTGGTAACCGTGAAATTCAGGTAACATCGAAAAATGCCGATGTACGTAAATACTTGGTGCCGCTTTCAAAACACATCCTTGTACAGGAAAATGACTTCGTTCGTGCAGGTCAGCCGTTATCCGACGGTGCGATTACACCGAACGATATCTTGAACATTCAAGGTCCTACGAAAGTACAAGAGTACATTGTAAACGAAATCCAAGAGGTTTACCGTTTGCAAGGGGTGAAAATCAATGACAAACACTTCGAAGTAATTGTGCGTCAAATGATGTTGAAAGTGGAAATCGTTGACGCTGGAGACACACGTTTCCTAGAAGGTCAATCGGTTCACAAAGCCGACTTCATGGAAGAAAACGACTCTATCTACGGAATGAAAGTTGTTGTAGATTCAGGCGAATCTCCTGAATTACGTGCAGGTATGATTGTAACCGCTCGTAGATTGCGTGATGAAAACTCACAATTGAAACGTGCCGACAAACAATTGGTTGAATCGCGTGACGCAGTTCCTGCAACATCGACTCCATTGTTGCAAGGTATCACACGTGCGTCGTTGCAAACTCAGTCGTTCATCTCAGCTGCTTCCTTCCAGGAAACAACGAAAGTATTGAACGAAGCTGCAATCTCAGGAAAAGAAGATCATTTGTTAGGCTTGAAAGAAAACGTGATCGTTGGTCACTTGATCCCGGCTGGTACAGGTGTTCGCAAATTCCAAAAAGTGATTGTTGCGAATCAAGAAGAATTAGACGCTATCCAAGCGTAATTCAAGATAAGAAAAAGAAGAACCCTTCTCTGCTTCGGTGGAGAAGGGTTTTTTGTTGAATTATAATAAGTGTACTGTTTTGTGAAATCAATGTGAGTCGCTTTTACACGGAGAGCATTTTCTCCTCAAAAACCAGCTGTTTATTTCCAACCTTTTCGTTTTATTTGCTCTATAAAGCATAACGTTTAATTTAGCCACCATGAAAAATTATTTACACCACAAGTTTGAAGCTCTTGCCAAGATAACCATGATTGCTGTTCTGTTAATCGGGGCAGCTGCTTTTCCGGCAATGGCGCAAGGACTCAATACAGAATTAAGTTTTGATGAAAACTACAATCAGTTCCCGGCTGGAGTAGCTTGTACGGATCATTCCACCTATTTTGTGAAAAAGCAGAGCTATTCTTACAGTTACTTTACCAATAGTCAACTGTATCACCTTGATACTTCAGGGAGTCTCAACTGGCAATTAAACGTTGCTCCGTTAGCCAATACCGAATACACCCAAGTAGATCAATTGCTGGTTGCTGATAACGAGTCGGTAATTCTTTCCGGATACACGCGCGAAACCTGCGATGTATTTGCCAATTGCACCAACTTTATTCAAAAATACACTTCAACCGGATCGCTTTACTGGACAAAGATTTACATCGATTCGTTCTGCCAATGGCAAACCTTGACCGGATTATCCCTCACCGAAGATGATCAATTGATGGTTAACCTCACGAATAACACTGGCTCTCACTTCATTCAACTAGATGAAGGTGGTGAAACCGTAGCGGAGTTTGATCTGATGCCCAGCCAACTCGATGGTTTTTCAAGCACCTCCAACAATAGCTTATTCGGATACAAAAACGATTCTATTTTTGCTTTCGACGAAACCGGAGCTACGGTGTTAACCAAGGATTTTAGTTCGGATTTAACTGGGTTCGCCTCGCGCAACGATACGCTGATTGTGATGCTCTTTGATAGTTTGTACCTACTAGACACCAACCTGAATGTACTCTTGGGAAGTAATATTCCCGGTTATGGGAATTTTCAGCAATTGAAAGTTGATTCAAATAACATACAGTTGGCATCGATTACCTCTACTGAGTTTACCATTCATACACTTGATGCAGCATTGCAACCCATAACGGAAGTCACCGTGCCGGTAACAACAGCTCAGGATTACGTTTTTGACTACAAGAATCATCTCACCATTGCCGAAGCCTTTCCGCTTTATGAGCAGCATGCCGTTCGTTACCGCGATTTTTCGCTAGAAGATGCCACAAATGCTTCTGTTAACAGAACCGATATTGGAGTTGTAGCGGTTGAATTCTTGGATACACTCCTAGAGATGGTGAATGCACCAAATGTTGTTAGTATTGATCTACACCCGCGGGTTTTAGTGAAAAACTGGGGACCGAATACCTTACAGAATTGCAACGTTAAGTTTTTCGCTTCAGATCCGCTTTTCTGTAATCTGAATTATTACCACAATGATTTTATGATTCCAAACCTCGCTCCCAATGATTCGATTTGGGTTGATCTGGGCTGGGTAGGTGGCGTAGTGAAGTACTTTCCCGGTGAGAACGCCGAAGTGAGTATTACCATTTGTCCGTTTACCAGCAATCCAAATCAAGTGGTTGACCTCAATGTTTCCAATGATAGTTGGTGCGAAACTTTGTATTTAGGACATGTTGGAATAGGAGAACAATTAGCACTTCAACCGGAGTTGTATCCGAATCCATCTACAGGTAAATTGTACATTCGCCATATGAATGATGATGCAGTTCATTGCAAGGTGTATGATGTGTACGGAGCTTTGGTACTTCAACAAACAGTAGCCAAAGAGTTGGATCTGACTATGATGCCCGCAGGAATTTATTTCATCCATTTACGCGATTTAAGCGGTATGGAAAGCACGCATAAAGTAATCAAGGAGTAAGCGTTTACGCTGGACTCAATGCTATTCTGATCAATTCAATAGCGATAAACAAAAGTAAAAATCCTTCTCTGCTGCGGTGGAGGAGGATTTTTTGTTAGGGTTTAATACGTGTGCTTCCTTATGGAATTAATGTGATCCGGTTTTGAAAAAGAGCAATTTCAAAAATGGTGTTCGGGAATTCGGGTGTTTGGGAATTGGGGAATTTGGATGTTCGGGATATCCCGAACACTCGAATTCGCAAATTTCATCTCAAAAAACCCGGAAAATCAACGAATATTAAATCTACAACAACCATAAATCAGCTATTTCCACTAATTTCCCATCATGAAACAATTCGCACTCATTCTTCTCGTGGCTACTGCCATTTCCGGTTGCAGCACCTTGAAATTAGTAAAACTCTTAAAACAAGGTGATGTAGAACAACCATCGTTTACTGCCGAAATTCCCTTCGAAATGCGCATGGGCTTGGTGGTGGTTAAAGTCAATATCAAGGGCAAAGACTACGACTTTTTGGTGGATACCGGTGCGCCGAATCTAGTAAGCAAAGAGTTAGCAGCAGAGTTGAACCTGGAAGCGAAAGTAGAGCAGAAAGCCGGCGATTCACAAGGAAAAAAAGAAGTGCTCCAATTTGCCGAAATGCCCGAAATGCTCATTGGTGGAGTCCACTTCATCGAAATGGGAGCGGCCATTGCCGACCTCAAACATTCCAATGAAATTGCCTGCCTTGATGTAGACGGTTTTGTGGGCGCAAACCTCATGAAAGAAGCTGTGTGGCAGTTTGATTACGAGCGAAAAGTCATTACCGTCTCCAACAATAGTTCTGCGTTTGAAATTCCAGCCGATGCATACCGAATTCCGTTTACTCCGGCTACTTCTTCCACACCGCTCATAGACATTACCTATGACGGCGTTACCGACAAACGAGTGACTTTCGATACCGGTTCCAACGGTTTTTTCAACAGCTCACCGGCCATACGTAAAACTTTGCAGTCATCAGGCAAACTCGCCAATCCGGTGATCGGTGTCGGTTCCAGTTCTTCCGGTTTGTATGGCATGGGTGATCGCGATTCTACCTACATCGCTAAGATTGCAGAGACCAAAATGGGTAATCTCACAATCCCTGAACAGGTCGTTTCCTTTGACTTAGGTGCGCGCACATTGGGCACAAAATTCCTGCGGCATTACCGTGTCATCATTGATTGGTCTGTAAGCGAGATTATTCTGATTCCTACAGATGAATTTGTGAACAACAAACTGGAAAACTTCGGAATCAGTCCTTTTTGCAACGAAGATCGTTTAGAAGTACGCCTGGTGTCGCTGGGTTCCGAAGCCGATAATTTGGGTATTAAGCTCGGCGACCGCATTTTGGAAGTCAACGGAAATAATACGCGCGTTTTTACCAAAGAGATGTGGTGCGACGTATTGTACGATGGTTTGGTACCTGAAGGAGATACAATGATGACGTTGCTAATTGAACGAGAAGGCGAAAACTTGAAAGTACAACTGCATAAAAAGGATTTGTTGAAACCGTAACGTTCAGTGTATCTGTTTTTTGACTAACTTCCAGCAACTAAAGAAAACCGTACGAAGATGAAAAAATCAATGAAAAGCTTATTCGGGATAGGATTCATCCTAACCGTATGCATTACCGTCATGAGCATGACCTACAGCGGTGGCGGAAGAATCAAGGTGTATTTGCAAAACAAATGCTCTTCCGATGTTTCCATCCGCATTGAATCGCCGGGAAGTGCCACCAACTATACTGTTGAAGACGGCTACACCAAATCCGATACGTTCATGGAAGGCACCAAAATCTATGATAGCAAAGGAAAGTTGGCGCATACCGTGTCTACCAGTTCTGAAGGAAAAACAATTGTGGTGTGTGAGTAACCCGCTGCTTTGAGATAATGTAAAGGACTTCGAAAGAGGTCCTTTTTTTTGTGGAGTGAAAGGCCGGGAATTGATCGTCAAATGGTCACCCACCTCGGTCCTCCCTCAAGGGAGGAGGCAGATCAAGGTGATTATTAAAATGGTGAAAACAAACCTAGATTTAGGTTCAGAAGGAATATTTGAAAAAACGTACCTCAACCTTTTCCTCCCTTGAGTGGCGATTTCCTATTTATTAGCACATCACAGTTTCCCACGAATAAACGAATGAAAATTACACATGAATTTAAAGCGAATAATGGAAACTTGTTTCCATTTTGATTCGTGTAGACCGCGATAGCGGCTATTCGTAAAGAATTGTAGACAATACGTCATTTCCGCCTGAGGCGGATGGTGGAAAATATGCAGTACGTCACATTCTAATAGGGTTGTGCTCTTTAATAGTAAATTACCCCTTGAAGGAGGATTAACGCTTACGCCGAAGCTTAAGCGCAGATGCTAAGGAGGGTGGCGACTATAATGCAATCAAACCACTTCTCATTTTGCGGTAAACCACATTGAAATTACCGTATTTATACGGTTGACGAATTAGTAAATGGCTACCGTAAGCACCACAGTGAAAATAAAAACAACTGACTTTCCCAACCTCAATTTTGGCAATATCAACGAAATACATAGTAGTTGCTATTGTCGTAACCACCAGCTTGATATTTCTGCAAGAAACGAACGTATAAAAAATTAACTTTATCAAAAAAACAACGGAGAAAGCAAAAACCCGAACAGCGTACGCAACTAAAAAAAATGACCATGACAAAATTTATGATTGATATTCTTTTACAAGGAATAGACGACGAAACAAGAATGAAATTATTGCAGAAGGAACAAGAAATAATAAAAGAATGGGAAGACAACGGAACACTTTTGGCTACTTATATAAAAGCGGATACTGCCGGAATTTACCTGGTACTAATGGCTAATGACAAAGCAGACGCAGACAAAAAACTGTCAACGTTGCCTTACTATCCGTATATGAAAATTGAAATAATGACATTGAGGTAATCTTTTAGAAATTGAAATAGAAAAGTTTCTCTGAAAATTCAATCCCCCTGTATCGCAATATCACTTCTTCAATAGCTAAAACAATGACAATGTTTAGTAAACCCATCTTTTTCAGTTTAATGATCCTGATGTTTGTCAGTTGTCAAAATGGAGAAAAGGGAAATCGATTGAAAAAAGAGGAGTCAAAAGTGCTAACCTTGCCAAGTGAAAACAAGGTATTCAACGATACGTTAGTGTTATCTAAACAGCATCATCCAGATGCTGTTTTTTGCGATTTGGATGGTGATAATTTATCGGACACAGTGAAAATTGTCCGGAATACGAAAAATAGCAAGTACGGCTTGAAAATTAGTTTCGGGAACAAAAAAGTAACCAATTTAGGGGCTGGAGAAGAATTCTTAGGACAGGGTTTTGATGATTTAAGCTGGATTGGTGTTTTTGAAAAAGCACCTAAAGGATCGGTTTATTGGAACACTATTGATGACGGAGAAATTACCGCTGATATTGTTTTGGACGAAAAAAACAAAATCAAGCTGGCTAATGACGGTATTTTTATTCATCAAGCCGAATCGTGTGGTGGAGGAGTGATCTATTTGAAAAATGGAAAATTTCAATGGATACAACAAGAATAATTTTTACTTAAAAACATGTTACCCCCAATTTTAGAAGAAAATAACTGTTCCGTATTGATTTCTGAATACGCGACAGGTCATGTTTTTAAAAGAGATTTGACATTATTTCTAAACGGCGACGATGAAAGTGAAGTTTTTCAGATTTTTGACAATTTCAGTAACGCTAAAAACTTTGTGTTAAGTTTCATAAAAAGCAATCCTGAATTTGAATGCACCATCTACAATTTTAAGGGTGATTGGTTAGCAACCTATGACCAAAATGGAGAAAGAAGGGTGGGAACCAAGGATTAAACTTTTATCTTCCTATTAATCATATAAACCGCTCCAATCCCTATCACGCCACCAACAATGGTATGAATCTCAATCTTTTCCCCCAAGATTAACCACGCGGAAATAGCTGCGGTAAACGGCACGGTGAAGATAAAACTACTGGCTTTCTCGGCGCCGATTTTGGCTGTAGCGAAGAAATACATGGTGGTTGCTAAGGTGGTCACGATTATGCTTCCAAAGAGTAAGTTGCCCCAAAAGGTGAATTCTTTAATGTGTACTAGGCGCACCACTTCCGAAGTATCCATGAATGGAAGCAAAAACACCAAGGTCAAGAGATACATCCACCATGAAAAAGAAAACGATGAACCGTAGCGGCCGGCTTTGGAGGTAAACTTGCTCATCACCGACCACAAGAAAGCGCTCAACAGAAACAATCCGTTCCATGGATTGGCCAGAATATTCACGTTTGTCCAAATTTCCAGCATGGTTAATCCGGCAATGATTCCAAGAGTAATTCCGATGGCTTCGTTGCGATTTGGGCGTTTCCAGTCGATGATAATTCCCAGAATATACGCCATGATCGGATTCATCGTAGTTACCAAAATACCACCTGCGCCGGCACTTCCCGTTTGCAAACCTTTCAGGAAACTGTAATTGTACACCGCCATCAGCGCTGCCGAAATCAACACAAACGGAATGCCTTTGCGCGAAATTTTGATCGGAACTTTTAGAATGATCAAGATGGGTAACAAACTCAACACAACAAAGAGGTACCTGAAAATGCCCAAGTCAATAGGTGAGCCGTATGCGGCAAGTTCATGACTCGAAGGCCAACTCACCCCCCACAACATCATGCTTATGATCATAGCAATTGTGAGGTTGGTCGAGGTTTTTTCGGGAGTTGTATTCATGATGTGTACTTTGCGCCAACGCTGAAGCTTGTGCCATCGCTAAAGCTATTGGCTACACTCGATCAGCGTAAGCATTGTGGTGCAAAAATACGCAAAGCCTATGGTAAACAACGGTTGTCTTCGAGAGATTATCGGTGCTGTGCTAAAAAAAGTGGTATTGATCAAGTAAGATTGTCCTACAAAGGAAATTCCAATCGAAAGTGCGTTCCTTCTTCACGCGATTCCAGCACAAAATTCCCTTCCAATTGCTGGGTCAATGCTTCAACGATTTCCAAGCCAAGCGAATTGCCTTTTACAGAAGAAGTTGATTGAAGCCCCAATCCGTTGTCAATCACCGATAGAATAAACCGTTCTACATTGATGACCGCGCGAACAATGAGTTGTGGCTGCTCAATGGATCCGAAAGCATGTTTGAAGGCGTTATTAATCACCTCCGATGCAATCAATCCCAGTGGAACCGATCGGTCGATGTCCAATTCGGAAGGCATCACTTCGAAGATACATTTCACTGTTTTTTCCGGTGAACCGAACGCTTTTTGTTGCAACTCGAGGATGTCTCTCAAATACGATTGAATGTTCACTTTCCCTAAATCGGCATCTTGCTGATACAGATTTTGGTGCATCAATGCAATGGATTGTATGCGGGCTTTACTTTCCTGTAACGCCTTAATTGCATTGGGGTCGGTGAGTTGTAATTCCTGCAAATTCAATAAACTCGAAATAATCTGCAAACTGTTTTTTACACGATGGTGCACCTCTTTCAACAAGACTTCCCGTTCGTGCAAGGCTTTGTCGATTTGACTGTTTTTCAAGCGGATTTTATGATTGGAAAGTGCCAAGCGACGGTTGAGAATGCGAACCCTTCTATTGTAGAAGAAAAACAAAATAAGTAACACAATCAGAATCCCCATTCCGATAAAAGCAGCGTACGTTTGTCGTGTTTGCGAATCGAGTTTACGTGATTGATTGGCAATGGTGCGCTGATCTATTTTTTTCTGATACTCCACTTCCAACTGCGCAATGTAACGGTCATTTTCATCGGAAATAATTGAATCTTCATACGCATGCGATAACTCTGAAAAATGAAGTGCCTTTTCGTAATTCCCCATTTTTTGATGGGTCTCTTTTAATCCATCGTAAGAAAATTGAATGTTGGAAAAACTGCCGCTTTTTAAACTCAGATCTAAACACAAATTCAAGTAATAAAGCGATGAATCATACAATTTTTCCTTGCGCAGTACTTCCGCTAAGTTGTAATAGATGTACAATTCAGAGTTTTTATTCTTTTCTGAAATATAGGTTTTAAGCGCTTCTCTGTAGGCTTTTTTTGCCTTTTCATAATTGTTTTCTTCACTGTAGATATTGGCGATGTTATTGTCGATATCCGCCACATTCAGATAGGCTTTTAGTTGGTTAAAATAAGCTTTAGATTGATTGTAATAACTCAAAGCAGTTCCAAAATCGCCTTTGTCATAAGCATCATTTCCCAAACCGTTGTATGCTTCGGCAATGGTTCTTTTTGCATTTATTTTTTTTGCCAGATGAAGCGCCTGCATATAATCGACTTGCGATTTCTCGAAATTCCCAATAGCCGAATAATCATGCCCCATTAATAAAAAAGAGGCGGCTAATCCTTTTGTATGGTTGTGATTGTGAAAGATTTTTCGCGCCCGCAAGGCATATTCCAATGAAGATTTGTACGACCCGCGGTAATTTTGGATTCGTCCTTTTTCGAGCAATACATTGGCACGTAACGTATCGTTTTTACTCGTTCGGGATAAACTAAGTGCCGAATCAATAATAGAATTGGCCTTTACAAGGTCGAATCTACTTACGTCATTGGCTTGACGAATGAGTTTACTTATCACCGACTCTTGTGAAGTAGCATTGAAACACCAGAAGAATACTAAGAAAAGAAGAGAAGTATGCATGGTGAAAATCTGAACGAGCAATAGTTGTTGAGTTAAATGTAACTCTTTTTCTCTTACTGCCATTTCTATAGTTGAAAACTTTATGGGGAAGTTTGATGCTTGATTTTTGATCACACCATAGGCGGACGCGGTGTTGGATTGAGTTTAAGGTAAATCGTTGGGTCTAACTTTTTTAACTAAAAATCTGTTTGTTACCAAAATAGGGTGATTTTGATGCAGGTACCATTTTCATCAAAAATCAATCATCAAAAATCACAAACATTTGGTTACCTTCGTCTCATAGTCTGTAAATAATGGAAAAAAACGACAATCAGTTAAACATTGAGCTTTCCGAGGAGTTGGCCGAAGGAGTTTATTCGAATCTGGCAATCATCACCCATTCGCAAGCCGAGTTTGTGACCGATTTTATTCAAATGATGCCCGGTATGCCGAAAGCGAAAGTTCGTTCACGTGTAATTATGTCGCCGCAAAACGCGAAACGATTGATGCGTGCACTAGGTGAGAATATTCAGAAGTACGAACAAGCAAACGGCGTGATTGTTGATACGGAAAGCACACCGTTTCCTCCGATGAATTTCGGCGGACCTGCTACCCAAGCGTAGTTCATTCAATCGTTTAAGTATGATGTTGCTCAAAAAAATAGGAATCGTTTTGTTTGTAGTGAGTATCTTCTCTACAACTGAAATGGTCCATTTTGCGAGCGACTTATCCGGCATGATCGCTCATTACGAAGATCATAACAACGAACATGAATCGGTCGGATTTTTAGAGTTTTTGACCGATCATTTCAATCACCAAGACCGACAAGAGAATCAGCATCCCGGTCACAACGATTTTCCGTTTCACCGCGATCATTCATCCACCTGCTGTTCACCGTTAATGACGTTTATTCCGTTGAATAATACCTTGGTGTTCGAGCTTCCACTTACACATTTTGATGTTCCCCGATCGGCGAATATCAGCCGCTACCCGCAGTTCAGTCCTTCTGAATTTGCTTCGTCTATTTGGCAACCGCCTCAGATTAGTTAATCCGATTCCGGTGTTCCGGATTCAATGATGCATGTTCCTTTCGGTAGGACATGTTCATGTGTGTATTAACTAATTCCAGAAAAATGTTAGATAAAATCATCTCATTTTCAATCAAGAATAAACTGGTGATCGGAATCATGATCATCGCACTTATCGGATGGGGAACTTACTCCATCAATCAATTGCCCATCGATGCCGTGCCCGACATTACCAATAATCAGGTACAGATCATTACATCGTCGCCGAGCAATGGTGCCGAAGATATTGAACGTTTTGTGACGTTTCCGGTTGAACAAACCATGGCGACTATTCCCGAAATCGAAGAAGTACGGTCGTTTAGCCGGTTCGGACTTTCGGTAGTAACCGTGGTTTTCAAAGAAGATGTCGATATCTATTGGGCGCGTCAGCAAGTAAGTGAGCGACTCAACGATGCCGCCAAAACAATCCCGCCGGGTATGGGAATTCCAGAAATGGCGCCGCTTACTACCGGATTGGGTGAAATTTACCAATACGTCATCCACACAAAAAAAGGATACGAAAAGAAATACGATGCCACCGAGTTGCGAACCATTCAGGATTGGATTGTCAGACGACAATTATTAGGCGTGGAAGGCATTGCAGACGTGAGTAGCTTTGGGGGTTACCTCAAACAATACGAAATCTCGCTGGATCCGGATATGCTGAAAAGCATGAACGTGGGTATTTCCGATGTGTTTACGGCACTCGAGAAAAACAACCAAAACACCGGCGGAGCCTACATCGACAAAAAACCAAATGCCTATTTTATTAGAAGTGAAGGACTCATTCAATCCATTCGCGACATCGAAAACATCGTTGTAAAAGTCAATGAAAACGGTATTCCGGTATTGATAAACAATGTGGCTGAAGTGAAATTCGGTGCAGCTACGCGATACGGTGCTATGACGCGCAACAACGACGGTGAAGTGGTGGGCGCAATTGTGATGATGCTCAAAGGAGCCAATTCATCTAAAGTGATTGCCAACGTGAAAGAACGGATGACCCAAATTGAAAAAACGCTTCCCGAAGGCATCGTTATCGAACCGTTTTTGGATCGCACAAAATTGGTCAATAACGCCATTGGAACCGTAGCTAAAAACCTCGCGGAAGGAGCCTTGATTGTGATCTTCGTGTTGGTATTGCTCCTCGGGAATTTCCGAGCCGGACTCATCGTGGCCTCAGTGATTCCGTTGGCCATGTTGTTTGCCATTTCACTCATGAACCTGTTTGGTGTCAGCGGAAACCTGATGAGTTTGGGAGCCATCGATTTCGGATTGATTGTAGATGGTGCGGTAATCATTGTTGAAGCCACTTTGCATCATTTGAACAAACGCGAAAACCGGATCAAACTTTCCCAATTGGAAATGGACAAAGAGGTCTACACTTCGGCCTCTAAAATACGAAACAGCGCTGCTTTCGGAGAAATCATTATCCTGATTGTTTACCTTCCTATTCTGGCTTTGGTGGGCGTTGAAGGAAAAATGTTCAAACCGATGGCACAAACCGTTGTCTTCGCAATTTTGGGTGCGTTCATTCTTTCATTGACCTATGTGCCAATGATGAGCGCACTGTTTTTAAGCAAGAAAATTTCGCTCAAACGCACCATTTCCGACCGAATTATAGACGGTTGTCAGCGAGCTTACGCTCCAATGCTCCGTTTTGCCATGCGATCTAAAGTAGCGGTTGCGGGAACTGCCGTAGGTTTGTTCATTCTTAGTTTGTTTTTGTTCGGCTCCATGGGGTCTGAATTCATTCCTACTTTGGAAGAAGGCGATTTTGCAGTTGAAACCCGCGTGCTTACCGGAAGTAGCTTATCGCAAACGGTAGAAGCGGCTTCTCGATCGGCGAAAGTGCTCGAGGATAATTTTCCGGAAGTAAAACAAGTAGTCGGAAAAATCGGTTCGGGTGAAATTCCTACCGATCCCATGCCGGTTGAAGCCTGCGATTTGATGGTGATTCTAAAAGATAAATCTGAATGGACCAGTGCTTCCACACGCGATGAATTGGCCGAAAAGATGCAAGCAAAACTCGAACAATACATTCCCGGAGTGAGTTTTGGTTTTCAGCAACCCATCCAAATGCGCTTCAATGAATTGATGACAGGTGCGCGCCAGGATGTGGTGATCAAAGTGTATGGCGAAGATTTGCAGAAACTGAGTAAATATGCCAAACAAATCGGAGCCATTTCGCAGAAAATCGAAGGAGCTCAAGATATTTACATCGAACAGGTTTCAGGTTTGCCACAAGTAGTGATCAAATTCAGACGTGATAAAATTGCGCAGTTCGGGTTAAACATCGACGACATCAATACCGCTATCCGTACCGGGTTTGCTGGCGAAGTTGCCGGATTGGTATTTGAAGGAGAAAAACGATTTGATTTGGTGGTTCGCCTCGATAAAACAAACCGTCAGAATTTAGATGACATCCGCGGATTGTTTATCGAATCGCCCAGAGGAGCGCAAATTCCGCTCGAACAATTGGCCGAGATCGACTTCAAAGAAGGTCCGAACCAAATTCAGCGCGACGATGCCAAACGCAGAATTATCGTTGGGTTCAACGTGCGTGGAAGAGACGTGGAAAGCATCGTGCAGGAAATTCAGCAGAAAATCGAGAAAGAAGTGAAATTCGAAATGGGTTATTATCCCACTTACGGTGGTACTTTCGAAAACCTCGAGGCAGCAAAAGCGCGCTTATCAATTGCCGTTCCGGTAGCACTATTACTCATTTTCTTTCTCTTGTATTTGACGTTTAAATCGACCAAACAAGCCTTGCTGATTTTTACCGCAATTCCGCTTTCTGCTATCGGAGGTGTACTAGCGCTTTGGTTCCGTGGAATGCCTTTCAGTATTTCAGCCGGTGTGGGCTTTATCGCACTCTTTGGTGTAGCGGTCTTAAACGGAATCGTACTCATTGCAGAATTTAACCGACTTAGAAAAGAGGGTATGAACGATACACTTGAAATTATTAAAACCGGAACTGCGGTGCGTTTGCGACCGGTAATCATGACCGCTTTGGTGGCCTCGCTTGGTTTTCTCCCAATGGCACTTTCCAACGGAAGTGGGGCAGAAGTTCAAAAACCGCTGGCTACAGTGGTAATCGGTGGGTTGCTTACCGCAACATTACTGACCTTATTGGTCTTGCCGATTTTGTATTACTGGTTCGAGAAAATCAAACCGAAAAACAAACCATTGCCGAAAACAGTTTCCGTAATTGCGCTTTTGTTGGTGTCGAATTTCGCTTTTTCGCAAGGTAGAACTGTCACTTTACAGCAAGCAATCGACGAAGGATTGATGAACAATAAAAATGTCATTGCCTCCAATCTTCAAACCGATTATCAAACGCAGTACAAAAAAACGCTGTTTGAAATCCCGAAGACAGATGTCAATTTTATGATGGGGCAATACAACAGTATCAACCGCACAGACAACAATCTCAGTATTTCGCAAAGCATTCCGTTTCCAACTGTTTTTTCGGCCAATGCGGCTTTGGGGAACGCGTTGATTGAGCAAAGTAAACTGCAAACTGCCATTACCAAAAACGAATTGACACTTCAGATTCGTCAAACGTATTTTTACCTGCAATTTCTCCACGATGAGGAAGCGGTTTTGAAACGACAAGACAGTATTTTTGCCGATTTCGTTCAGGTAGCATCGCTTCGTTTTAAAACCGGTGAAGGTTCGGCATTGGAGAAAACAACGGCAGAAACGCAAGCCAGTGATATCAAGAATCAATTGGCACAAAACGCGGCCAATCAACAGCGCTATGCTTCTTTTTTGCAAACCTTGCTCGGAAGCAAAGAACCGGTGACTATTTCGGAAACGGAATTACAAGAACAGGTTTTTATTCCTACAGTCGATTCTGCTGCCATCAAAGCGAATCCGCAATTGGCGCTGTTACAACAGCAAATTGACATTGCCGAGAAACAACGTAAAGTTGAAATCGCTAATGGTTTACCGGATATTAAGCTGGGTTATTTCAACCAAACCTTGATCGGAACACAAACGGTTGATGGTCAGGAAATGTATTTCGATGCGTCAAAACGCTTCCAAGGTTTTCAAGTCGGATTGGCCATTCCGCTGTTTTTTAATGCGTACAATGCCAAAGTCAAATCGGCAGCGTTGGCGGGAAAAGTCGCCCAAGGAAATGCCGAAGCTACGCAAGCCAATTTACAAGGCGCTTACCTCCAAGCCGTTCAGGAATACCTAAACAACCGAAGCAATCTGACCTTCTACAATCAATCGGCGCTCCCAAGTGCTCAGTTGATTTTATCAAACAGCAAGCAGGCTTATACGCTCGGTGAAATCGGTTATCCGGAATACTTGCTCAATCTCAAAACAGCAAACGAGATCATGGAAAAACAACTGCTGGCAATGCTTCAAACCAACCTGAGCGTCGCCAATATTCAGTTCCTGATCGGTCAATAATTACGTGAACGCATTTAAAATAAAGCATATGAAATCAATCATTCAATTCGGAATCCTCAGCATCCTCTTGTTCTTTGCAAGCTGTGGTTCCGGCGAAACACCTGTAGTACAGGAAGAACACCATGAAGACGAAAATAGCGTTGAATTGACAGCTGAACAATACAAAACAGTCGACATTCAATTGGGTACGGTCGAAATGAAATCGATCAGCGGCACCATTCGCGTAAACGGAATGCTCGATGTTCCGCCCCAAAACCTGGTTTCTATTTCATCGCCATTCGGTGGCACGGTAAAAAACACCGAATTGTTGCAGGGAATGAAAGTGCGAAAAGGTCAGGTGGTAGCCACCATTCAAAATCCGGATTTTATCGACGTTCAGCAAGATTACCTTGATTTTAAAAGTCAGCTCGAATACCTGAAACTGGAATACGAACGTCAGGAAGAGCTCGCTGCCGGTAATGCCAACGCGAAGAAAACCGTTCAGAAAGCCAAAAGCGAATACGAAAGCATGCGTGCTCGCGTAAACGGATTAAAGGCGCGATTGCAGCTCATGAATATTTCCATTTCGTCACTTGAACGCGGAAATATCCAGCATTCAGCATCATTGTATTCACCAATTAACGGGTATGTCACACAGGTAAACACGAATATCGGAGCCTATGTTTCACCTGCCGATGTGCTGTTTAAAATTGCGGATACCGACCATTTACATGCGGAACTCACCATCTTTGAAAAGGATGTTCCGAAAGTGAAAATGGGACAAAAAGTGCGCTTTACCCTGGCCAATGAAGACAAAGAACGTACCGCTACTGTGTATTTGGTTGGTCGGGAAATTAGCACAGAACGCACCGTCAATATTCATTGTCACTTAGACAAAGAAGACCGCGAATTGCTTCCCGGAATGTACCTCAAAGCGTTAATTGAAAGCGAAGGCGGATCAGTAACGGCATTGCCGGATAGAGCAATTGTTGAGTTTGAGGGTTCCCGATACATTTTCACCGAAGGGAAAGCCGATCATGCCGGTGAACACTTATTTGAAATGGTGGAAGTGACCATCGGAGCAGGTGAATTGGGGTACACAGAAGTTATTTTACCAACCAATCGCAATTGGAAAAGCGCTAAGATTGTGGTCAACGGAGCCTATGATATTCTCAGCAAAATGAAAAACGGAGAAGAGAGCGGCGGACACGCGCATTGATGTCAAAATTGCTTAAGCCATTTGAAAGACCTCACATGAAATAGTGGGGTCTTTTCTGTTTGAAGGTGCGATTTCCTATTTAAAAGCACATCCCAGTCTCCCACGAATAAACGAATGAAAATTACGCATGAATTTAAAGCGAATAATGGAAACAAGTTTCCATTTTGATTCGTGGATCAGCCTTGGCTGACTATTCGTAAAGAATTGTACACAATACGTCTTCGTTAATTCGTGGTGGAAAATATGCAGTACGTCATATTCTAAGAGGGTTGTGCTGTTTAATAGTAAATTACCTTTGAAGGCGAATGCGGTTGCTTTAAACTTGAAGAACTGAATTTTAGTTTAAAGCAGTTCTTGAATAATATTTTTAGACAAGACTAATTTTATTGTTTAATTTTCTGAAACATATTTATATTTGTATCGAAAAATCGATGCGATGAAAATAAATACGTTACTGTTTCTTGTCTTTTCAGCTCTGGTAATCCTTATCTCGTGCAAAAAAATACTTCCCGGTGCTGCTCACGAAAGCGAAGTGCTTGATGGTCCGGTTGACGGATTAACCACCGAAGAAACTGCGCGATTTTTAAAAGGCGATGCGGCATTTAGTGAAGTATTCACTTCTGCCAAAGGCTTGGGTTCTACGTTTGTTGCAAGCAGCTGCGTGAGTTGTCATGCCGGCGACGGAAAAGGGCATCCTTCAACAACCCTGACACGTTTCGGGCAACCGGATGAATTTGGAAATCTGTATCTTGATCTTGGTGGACCTCAGTTGCAAAACAAAGCACTTCCGGGTTATTTACCCGAGCAACTTCCTGCAGGAGCTACATTTTCAAAATTTACACCACCTGCTAATACCGGGTTGGGGTTTTTAGACTTCGTCACGGACGCTACCATTTTAGCAATGGCCGATCCGAACGATGCTGATGGTGATGGCATTTCAGGTGTTCCCAACTGGATCGCGTTACCGGATTATGTAACACCGCGTTCCAACGCAATCACCCAAAACGGAAAATACATCTGTCGTTTCGGGAAGAAGGCCGCGGCTTACGACTTGCTGCATCAAACCGTCAACGCCTACAATCAGGATATGGGAATCGCATCTTCCTACAATCCGATTGATGTGTACACCCATCAGGAAATTGATCCCGAAATTGCCAATCAAACCATTTTGGATCTGGTTTTTTACCTGCGAACGCTCAAAGCACCCATTCCAAGAGATCAGGACAAGGCTGAAGTAATGCAAGGCAAAGCCATTTTTAATCAACTCAATTGCGCAGGCTGTCATAAACCGACATTAACAACTGGATATTCGCCAATAGCCGCGCTCTCAAACAAAGAGTTTCATCCGTTTACCGATTTACTCTTGCACGATATGGGAGCAGGATTGAACGACGGTTATACCGAAGGAAGTGCCAAAACAGCTGAATGGCGAACACCTCCGCTTTGGGGATTAGGATTGTCAGCTTTTTCTCAGGGAGGCGAATTTTTCCTGATGCACGACGGAAGAGCTCACAGCATAGAAGAAGCCATTTTACTGCACGGAGGCGAGGCGGCTACTAGTCGTGGAATGTACCAAAACCTCAATGAGTCGGATCGTAGTGCATTAATCACTTATTTATTATCGTTGTAATGGATAGAAGAGATTTTATGCGATCGTGCGGTTACGCTTGCCTTAGCGGAATTGCGATTACGACCATTCTGCAGAGTTGCGCCACCACCAAAATTGTTCCCGGCACAATTGATCAATCTGAATTGGTCATTGACCTCGTTGATTTTGAGATCACCAAAAAAAAGGAACAAGGTTTTCGGAAATACATCATCGTGCGTAATGATGCACTGCAATTTCCACTCGGAATTTATCGCTTTAGCGAAACGGAATTTACCGCTCTCTACCTAAAATGTACCCATCAAGGGGCCGAATTACAGGTATTCGGAGACAAAATTCAATGTCCGGCGCATGGTAGTGAATTCAGCAATCGTGGTGTTGTTGAAGGAGGTCCAGCCACCGAAAAACTGCGCGAATTTCCGGTTCGCATCGAAAATAAACAGCTAAAAATATCCTTGGTATGAGCTCTTTTAAAAAAGATGTTGGATGTTGGATGTTTGATTTTGAATGGAAGTCCTCATCAAACATCAAGCACCGAGCATCAAAAATCACACGAGTTTTCTTATTAATTCTAGGATTCAATTCCACAACAACCGCTCAGGTCGATAGTTCCTTGTTTGTTCGAATTCCCAAAGACACTTCGAAGCCAGCTTTAAATATGGATGCGATTTACAATCGACCTTTTTTAAATCTCGGTAAAACACCGGTAGCAATTGGGGGTTATTTGGAAGCGAATTGGCAATATTTGGTAACTGACGGCGTAACAGAAGGTCATCAGTTTCAGGCGCGACGAATGACACTCTTTGTTTCTTCAGCCATTACTAGACGTATTAAATTTTTGAGTGAAATCGAATTCGAAGAAGGTGGAAAAGAAATCTCCTTGGAATTTGCTTCACTCGATGTGGAATTTTATCCGTTGATCAATTTTAGAGGAGGAATTATAATGAATCCCATTGGTGCATTTAATCAAAATCATGATGGTCCGAAATGGGAATTTGTGGATAGACCTATTTCTGCCACCCAATTATTACCTGCCACTTGGAGCAATTCCGGATTCGGTGTTTACGGGAAAAATTACCGAGGCAATTGGATGATTGGCTATGAAGCCTATTTATCGGGCAATTTTGATAATTCTATTATTGACAACGAACAAAACAAAACATTTCTTCCGGCAGCAAAAGCCAATCCAGAGCGTTTCGGGGAAATCAATAGCGGTTTGCCGCTCTTAACGGGAAAGATTGCTCTGCGCCAAATAAAAATCGGAGAATTGGGACTTTCCTACATGGGAGGAGTGTATAATAAGTTTCAGGAAGACGGTTTTCAACTAGACAAAAAACGGCGTGTTGATGTGGTGGCAGTTGATTTTAATTCCACCGTTTCTAAAAGTAAAACCACCGTAATTGCCGAATGGGCATGGATTTTTGTAGATGTTCCCGGCACCTACACACAACAGTTCGGGAATCAACAGCACGGCGGATTTATTGATGTGGTTCAACCGATTTTATCCGGAACCATCTTTGGCTGGAAAAAAGCAACGCTTAATCTAGCTTGTCGCTTCGAATATACTGACTGGAATGTGGGACGATTCAATGAAACAGGCGGAAATATTTCCGAAGATGTGTGGAGTATTGTTCCGGCAATCAGTTTCCGTCCGAGTGCGCAAACCGTTTTTCGATTCAACTACCGTTACCTTTCACAACAAGATATTCTGGGGAATGCACCATCCTTGACCGGAGGTTTTCAGCTAGGATTTGCTACCTATTTTTAGGTGATTTTTGCAACAGAAGTAATTTACCGATCATCCGTTAATTTTGGGAAAATGGAACAACTGTCTTATTTTTACGTATAGGGATTCGGGTTGATTCGAAACGATAGATCCACGAATGAAACTACTTAAAAATCAAAGAGATGAAACAGTTGATGATAATGGTTGTTTTGGCAGTATCACTTGCAGGATGCTCCAAGTATACAACTCCTCGAAAAGTTGAAAAACGAATAACGGAAGGTACATGGCGCATCACGTCATTTACCGTAGGTACCGATGTGGTCACTTTAAATTACGCGCTTGATAACTTTGTGTTTGATAATGACGGTCAGGTGGAAGTGCGTGGTGGAAGCACCGTGGATGGCACTTGGGAATTGGGTGGCGACAAAGATCCGGCATTGTTGTACTTGAGTTTTCCGGCAGTAGATGGCTTGGAATACCTTTCGGATGACTGGCAGGTTTTGGAAATCAAGAAAAACCTAATGAAGCTCAAACGCAACGAAAGTGGTAATTCAACTACCTTGGTTACGTTTGCAAAGCAGTAACAGACCGCTTATTCAATACCGTCTGTGAACAACTTCACAGAAAAGTGTTGCGAATACGGTTTAAGCTGTTAATTTTGTAGAAATGCTGAACGGATGACCGAAGAATTCAGAACTTACATCGAACAAATCCGCAATAAATCGCGCGAGCTGCACCAACAGTTGGTTGTAGAGCGTGAACGTTGTAGTTCGTTGTCAACTGAAGTAATACGTCTGGAGGAATTAGTGCAGGAACATACCGCGACTATTGAAGAGTTACGTGCTCAGTCGCTGGAACTGCAGGAATTGCTGAACGAACAGCGTGAACAAGTCCTACAACCGCAGGAAGATCCTTCAAAAGATCTTGCGATTGATGGGTTGGTGAAAGAAATTGATTTCTGCATACAACAATTAAAAATAGTGAATGAGTAAAGTGTCCTTGAAAGTGGTTGTAGCTGGTCGTACTTACCCGCTTACGGTGCAAGCATCGGAAGTTGAGAAAGTGCAGCGAGCCGCCGACGATATCAATAAGGCCATCAAGCAACTTCAGGAAAATTTTGCTGTTAGAGATATGCAAGATTTATTGGCAATGACGGCATTGCAGTTGGCTACTAAAAGTGGTCGACCTGTTGCCGCTACAAGCAATACTACTGCTCCGGATTATACCGAAGTGACCGAAGAACTAAAGCGTTTAGCTGAAGATCTCGACGTATTGTCATAAGCCGATTATCATTCTTTTTCCCACTTGTTTGCGTGAATCATCCCGTAAGCTGTGGGATTTTTTATTTTATAAAAACAAGATGGAATTAATTATAGGAGGAGCAATCGGATTGGTAGCCGGAACGGTGGTAGCTTATTTGATTCAGATTACAATGCTCAAGAAACGAAATGAGCAAGTGGTGAAAACAGCCGAACTGGAAGGGGAAGCATTGAAAAAAGAGAAAATCCTTCAGGCGAAGGAAAAGTTTCTGAAACTCAAAGAAGATCACGAAGAAACGATGAAAGACCGCGAGCGTCGCATGCAATCGCTAGAAGATAAAGCGCGCAGCAAAGAAAAAGCGGTGAATCAGAAATTGGAGGAGTTGGCTCGTAAAGAGAAAGACACCGACAAAATTCAAACGGAACTAAATTCGAAATTGCAAGCCAATGATTTGCGTCAGCAGGAATTGGAGAAATTGCACCAAAAACGTGTTGCCGAGTTGACCAAAATCACCGGTATGTCTACGGAAGATGCGAAAAACATGTTGATGGAGTCGTTGAAAGACGAGGCTAGAACAGCTGCAATGGTTCACATCAAAGAAATTACCGAAGAAGCTAAATTGAACGCCAATCGCGAAGCAAAACGCATCGTGATTCAAACCATTCAGCGCGTTGCCTCAGAGCAAGCAGTTGAAAATGCGGTTTCGGTATTCAACATCGATTCAGATGAGGTGAAAGGACGTATCATCGGTCGTGAAGGTCGTAATATCCGCGCCTTGGAAGCTGCAACCGGAGTAGAGATCATCGTTGATGATACACCGGAAGCAATTATCCTTTCGTGTTTTGACCCGGTTCGCCGTGAACTAGCACGTTTGGCGTTGCACCAATTGGTTTCCGACGGACGTATTCACCCAGCTCGTATTGAAGAAGTGGTAGCTAAAACCAAAAAACAACTCGAAGAAGAAATTGCTGAAACCGGTCGTCGTACCTGTATCGATTTGGGTATTCACGGATTGCATCCTGAATTGACCCGAATGGTAGGTCGTATGAAATACCGTTCCAGTTACGGACAAAACCTTTTGCAACACAGTCGCGAGGTGGCCAATTTGTGTGCTATCATGGCGGCAGAGTTGGGCTTGAACGTGAAGATTGCTAAAAGAGCAGGTTTACTCCACGATATCGGTAAAGTGCCAGACGAAGAACCTGAATTACCGCATGCTATCCTAGGGATGAAAATCGCTGAGAAGTACGGTGAAAAACAAGATGTATTGAACGCCATTGGTGCTCACCACGACGAGATCGAAATGACAACACTTATTTCGCCTATCGTGCAAGTATGTGATGCGATTTCAGGTGCACGTCCAGGTGCGCGTCGTGAAGTGGTTGAATCGTACATCAAACGTATCAAGGAATTGGAAAGCTTAGCTTTGTCTTACGACGGTGTCAACAGCGCCTTCGCTATTCAAGCGGGTCGTGAGTTGCGCGTAATGGTGGAAAGCGAAAAAGTGACCGACTTACGTGCTGATGAGTTGTCATTCGCCATTTCTCAGAAAATTCAAACGGAAATGACCTATCCGGGTCAGGTGAAAGTAACCGTGATTCGTGAACGCAGATCGGTTAATTACGCTAAATAAATATTCATGAAACGATTCCCCGCCGGTGTTGAAGCTTTGAAAGGAAAACACATCTTGGTGACAGGAGGTGCAGGGTTTATCGGTTCCAACTTAGTGGAAGCGTTGCTCCGTTTGGAAGCGCGCGTTACGGTACTCGATAACTTGTCTACCGGTTTCGAAAAAAACCTTGAAGAGTTCGCTGGAAATGCGAACTTTTCGTTTGTTAAGGGCGATATCCGCGATGCAGAAACCTGCAACGAAGTACTCAAAGGAATTGATGCGATCAGCCATCAGGCAGCGCTTGGTTCCGTGCCGCGTTCCATCGAGTTTCCGCTCACTACTCATGACGTGAATGCAACCGGCTTTCTGACCATTTTACAAGCTGCCAAAGAAGCCGGAATTCAACGCTTTGTGTATGCTAGCTCATCATCGGTTTACGGCGATAGTTTGGCTTCGCCCAAAGCAGAAGGAATGGAAGGGAACGCCTTGTCGCCTTACGCAGTGAGCAAACAACTCAACGAACAATACGCAGGTGTGTATTACCGTTTACATCACATGCAAACAATTGGTCTTCGGTATTTTAATGTATTCGGTCCGCGCCAAAACCCCGATGGAGTCTACGCGGCAGCCATTCCCAAGTTTTTGGATAAAATGAAACACGGTGGCGAGATCATTGTGAACGGTGATGGTAACCAAACCCGCGATTTTACGTTTGTTCAAAATGCCGTTTTGGCCAATCTATTGTCCTTGTCTTCTACCAACGAACAAGCTTACGGACGCGTGTACAACGTGGCTTGCGGACGCAGTCTTACGCTCAACGATGTAATCGGAAGCCTGGAAGACGGATTAAAAACTTCCGGTATTTCTGCAGTTCACACCTTGGTTTACGGACCAAAACGTGTCGGTGACATCCAAGATTCGTTGGCTGACATCAGCGCTATTCATCAGGCATTAGCCTACGACCCCTTGTATACTTTTGAAGAGGGAATTGATCTGTACCTCGCATTTAACAAGTAATGCTTCAGAAACTTCGTCAATCCGAATTCCTGAAATCGGTTCTCGTATTGATGACCGCTTCGGTGGTTTCACTGGCGATTAATGTGCTGATCAGCCCTATTCTTACGCGGATCTACTCTGCCGAACAAATCGGTGATGTAAACTTGTATACCCGCATTGTGGTCTTTATCAGTACCATTGCCACTGTTCGTTACGAATTGTCGCTTCCCATTGCCAAACAACAACTGCATGCCTTTCACCTGTACCGATTGACCTACAGAATTGCATTGGTGATTCTCACAGGAATCGGTATTGTGGGATTGTTGTATGCCTTGATAAAACCTGTGGATACTTATTCCATGTGGTTCATGTTGTTGGTCATTATTGGAGCTTATTTATCTGTTTGGATCAACATCGGAACCAACTGGTCTATCCGCACCAAAGGATTCAAACGTATTTCGCAGCAACGCATTATCGCTTCAGTCGTGTCAAACGGGTTGAAATGGTTCTTCGGTATGATCGGCTGGAAAACCTATGGTTTGCTGGTGAGCTTGAGTTTTGGTTACCTGGCTTCTTCGGTGTTGTTCATACTCGACTTCGCGCAACAGAAAAGAACCTACCGATCGTTCAAAGCCAACAAACGCATGCGGGTTTTGAGCAAAGAATACCGCCAGTTTCCAATCATGAGTTTACCCCACGTAATGATCGATTTGGGAGTGGATTTGGCTATGGCTTCGTTGATCATTGCGTTTTACAGCAAAGCCGATTTCGGGTTGTTTAGTCATGCCTACGGTTTATTGAAATTACCGATTGGGATCGTTGGACAATCCATCGGTCAGGTGTTCACCAACCGTTTTTCGGAACTGATACACAGCAAGCAATCCGTAGTTCCGCTCTTTTTGAAAACCACCCGCACCTTGTTCTTGCTTTCCATTGTGCCGTTTACGGTATTGTTTTTCTTCGGTGAACCCATTTTTGCGTTCGTATTCGGAAAAGAATGGGCTACCTCAGGCGCGTATGCATCCATCATGATTCCCTGGCTGATGCTCAATTTCTTGCTTTCGCCTATTTCCAGTTTACCGATGATTCTCGGTCGACAAAAAGAAGCGCTCATTATCGGAATTATCAGCGGGGCGGGACAATTACTCATTTTCGGAGCTTTACCCGAACTGAGCTCCTATTTCCGATTGTCATTCGAACATGTCTTGTGGGCAGCATCCGGTTTTCAATCGGTGTTGCTCTTGGCAGTGTTTTCTATTTATTACCGGTTTGCGCAAGTGGCGGATAAGCGTTTGGTTCGATTTTAAGTTTAATGAGTTGTAAACCCACAAAGTAACAAACGCATCAACTTACAAACTCACTAACTATGTTCTCAATTTGCTTAACTTTCTTGTATCTTTGCATCCTCTAAAAACCGAATGAATACATGCTTGTTACACTAACACGTTTTTTGAAAAGCAATAGCCTGTTTTGTATCAACATCGCGATTCTGGTATTGTTGCTTTGGGGATTGCTTCAAACTTACGGAGCTCAGTATGTGCCGAAAATCGGGATTTATGTGCTGGTTTTTGCCGGAGTATATCTCCTAATCAAGCAACGGTTTTCTAAGTCCGATTGGCAACTCAAAGAGCTTAAAATCGACCGAAAATGGTTGGTGCGTTCCATTGACGCCTTGATACTTTTTACCGTATTGTTTCAGTTGCTGCATTATTACATGATGGGAAATGTACCGGTAATCAAGGCCATGCTTTCAACGGATTATTACCACATTACCCAAATCAGACAAGACATCAAAAAAGTAGACAGTTCGCTGATCAATTACGGTGCATCTTTCCTGCTAAAAGCGGTGATTCCGTTTTTGTTGTTTCTCTTGTATTCCTTTGATAAAAAGCGCTTTTGGATCTGCTTTTTTGTATCGGCATTTTACGCACTTGCATTGATGCAAAAAGCATTGATTGTAACGGTGTTAATGCCTTTGATCATTCACTTATTACTGAACCGGAAGTGGTGGCGCGCACTCTTTTTCGTGGGTACGTTTATGGCTGGAATTGTCTTGCTGTTCATTACAACCAATCCGACATTGAGACCGGCACCGTTTGATTGCGGAACGTGTGAAAATTCTGCCCCCGAAAAAGACAAAAACGATAAGCGTGTGGCTTCTACAAAAGTAGCCGACGGGTTGTATCACCGGGTTTTCATCACTACTGGCGAAATGGTAGGAAATTGGTTTTTCTATGTGCCCGATTCCATTCCGTATGCCAACGGAAGCGGTTACCGGTTGGGAGCAAAATTGTCTGGAAAAGAGTACAAAGATTATTCACGATTGATCTACGATAAAGTGTATCACGCTGAAGCTGAAATGGGCTTTGACGGTACGGCAACAACCGCACATTTTATGTACGATTACGCCAACTTCGGAAACTGGGGTTTGGCAATTGCAGGATTTTACCTGGCCGTTTTCCTCGTATTGGTGAACTTGCTGTTTAAAGATGATTTCAACAACATGTTGTCGCTCAATGTGCTTTATTTATTGTGGTTGAGTTCGGCACCGTTTACATCCAC
>Ga0302293_10000174_pt1 | contig 37006 bp, 8 predicted proteins | sample III_Fen_N2_2_FD_198758 | JGI IMG/M metagenome (GOLD analysis project Ga0302293, IMG submission 198758) | Peat permafrost microbial communities from Stordalen Mire near Abisko, Sweden - III_Fen_N2_2 | ecosystem: Environmental > Terrestrial > Soil > Wetlands > Permafrost | place: Sweden: Abisko...
AGATATTTTTAAAACCGCTGAATTGAGAAGCCTGGCACAACGAATTAATGCGTCTGCGCTATCTGAATACAAAACAATCGACCGTGCCCCTGAACAGGAGACATATCCCGTTTCACATGCACAGCGCAGAATGTGGGTGTTAAACCAATTCAGTCCTGAAGTCAGTCTGTCATACAATCTTGCGAGTGTGAATGATCTGGGACCCTCAATAGATGTGAAAATTTTTGAGATGGCTTTCGACCTTTTGATAAACCGACACGAGAGTCTAAGAACGGTATTTGTTTTTGAGAACGACGGACCACGTCAGAAGATTCTGGAAAGAGGGCATTATCCTTTTGCCATCAATACAATAGACCTTCGTTCAAAGAAAAATGCAGAAGAAATTCTAACCAGACTCATCGGAGAATACCAGACAACACCCTTCGATTTGGAAAATGGTCCGTTGCTTAGAGCGAGTCTTTTGCAAATGGACGAAAAAACGGTGTTTGTTCTCAACATTCATCACATTATTTCCGACGGGATTTCAATGGATATTTTATCAAGAGATCTGGTTGCTTATTACGAATCTATTCTGTCTGGAACTGCTGCACAACTGCCGCCTTTGGAAATTCAATTCAAAGACTATGCAGTTTGGCAAAATGCAGCACTAGAAGGTGATAACTATCAAGTACACCGATCATTTTGGTTGAACAGGTTTTCAGGAGAATTACCGGTACTTGACCTGCCAATCTCTAAACCGAGACCGGCAAATAGTGGGACGGAAGGACGTCGTTATCATACCCAGCTTGACCTGCAAATTAGCGAAGCGCTCAATTCAAAGGCAAAAGATTCGGGTGTTACGCTGTTCTCATTGCTGCTTACAGGGATCAATATTTTGCTGAACAAGTACACAGGAGAACACGACTTCATCATCGGGACTCCGGTGTCTGGACGAGATCATAAAGATTTGCAAAACCAGATCGGTTTCTTCATGAATACGGTAGCCATTCGCTCGGTATTTAACGACGAAATGAGCGTTGATGAGGTATTGAAAGAGGTTAGTACGGCTGCCGTAAACAGCTTATCGCATCACGAGTATCCATTTGATACACTTGTTGATGAATTAAATCTGAAACGCGATGTAAGTCGTAATCCACTTTTCGACATTTACTTTAACCTTCTCAACCATAACGAGAATGAAGGGGAGTTCGCTTCACTGCTGGCGCAAGAACCGAAAATAGAAGATTCAGTAAACAAGTTTGATCTCGATATTTACGCCCGTGAGGAAAGCGGAATGATTTTCCTGGCCGTTTCAGGGAATCGAAAACTCTATTCGGATGAAAGCCTGATTCAGTTTACAAATTACCTAGTCAAAGTGCTTGGTTTCATGGTAGATCAACCTGAACGTAAATTGAACGCAATCTCCTTGTATGAAAAGGATGTGAGATCAAATTCCCGTGGAGCATTCGTTCGTGACGAATCCTCTTTGATGTTTGAGCTCTTTTCGAAACAGGCACAGCACACACCTGATCAGGTTGCAGTGAATTACGGAGGACAACAGTATTCTTACCAGCAAATTGAAGAATTGTCGAATAGACTTGCACGTCAGATTACCACGGAATACGCTGTAAAACCTGGAGATAAAGTCGGATTGTGCGTGGATACTTCTGTGTACGCTGTCATTGGTTTATTGGCAATTTTGAAATCGGGGGGTGCTTTTGTGAACCTCGATAAAGACGATCCGAAAAAACGACTGGAAGGAATTATCCGGGACGCAGCAATTAAATGTGTTATCACAGATGATGCAGCGATCGCATTTGAAGGAATTGAAATGTGTGGATATTCAGATGCGTTATTGAATTACGATCCGCAGCCACTGAATTGTGCAATTAAACCAGATGCGGTTGCCTATGTGGCATATACATCTGGTTCAACCGGAACGCCGAAGGGCGTAATCGTTCAACACCATTCTTTTGTAAACGCCATTAAAGGTATTGTTGAAGCTACTGCGTATTCGTCAGACTGGAACTATTTGTTGAATTCAAGATTGTCATTCGACCCTTCACTCAGACAGATTTTTGTTCCACTGAGTATCGGTGCCTCACTATTCATTCCGGAGAACATTCGGGATATTGGTGCGGTAGGCGAGTTCATAAAGTCCAATGGAATCAATGCGATGTATGCAACACCTCCGGTTTGGGATGTATTGTTGGAAACAGACAGTTCTTGTTTGGGTGAGATTCAGCTGGCACTTTCAAGCGGAGCCCAACTTTCGGCGAAAACTGCCAACGCTTTGCTTGATTCCATTCACCCTGAAGGGAAGTTGATAAATCAATACGGACCAACCGAAGTCTGCATGATCTGTACCTGGTCGGAGGTGAAAAAAGAGGATGGTAAACCAGGAATCGGATTACCAGGGCTTGGGTACGAAGTGTATTTGGTGGATAAAGCCATGAATTTGGTCCCTGCTGGAATTCCGGGGGAGCTATTGGTTAAAAGTGAAAACCTTTCAATTGGCTACCTCAACGGAAAAGAGCAAACCCAAGAAAAGTTTATTGAGAACCCTTTTGGAACGGGAATAGTATATCGAACAGGAGACCTTGCCATACGAAGAACCGACGGAACACTGGAGTATCTCGGGCGATCAGACGACCAACTGAAATTCAACGGATATCGTGTTGAATGCGGAGAAATTGAGGCTGTGTTGTGCGAAGCAATTGAAGTTGCAGAAGCAGTTGTTCAAATCAGTAAAGAAGGAAACGCAGAGTATCTGATTGCCTATATCGTTCCGGAATCAGAGCATCAATTGGAGGTCAACAAGATAAAGCAGCACTTGAAAGAATTCCTGCCGAGTTATATGATTCCTTCCAGATATGTGGAGCTAGACAAGATTCCGCTGAATAGAAATGGCAAAGTGGATCGAAAGCAATTGGCAGCGCTGGAAGATGGTTTGTTAGGATCGAGCGAAGAGATGATTCAACCGGGAACAGACCTGGAAGCAGCAATTTTGTCTGTATGGAAAGAACTGCTTGGCTTCGATACTTTCGGAGTGAACAGCGATTTCTTCGAGCTTGGAGGAAACAGCATCAAAGCAACACGGCTCATTGCAGATTATCATAAAAAATTTGAAGTAAAACTGAGTTTACGCGATTTCTTCATGAATTCGACGATTAGAGGACATGCGGAATTGATAGAAATTAATAAGTGGTCGGGTGGTGAAAAGAGCGATCCACAAGAAGAACTCGAAACAATAAGCTTTTAAAATGACAAAAGAAGTTCTGGAAATACTAAAGAAATTGAAGAGCTTAAATGCTCGGCTGTATCTGAATGATGGGGTATTAAAACTCGATATCCAAAAGGAAGGGCTGAGTGAAGAATTGAAAGCTGAAATTTCGGAAAATAAGCAGCAGCTTATCGAATTTCTACGTCATAAAGAATCGTACGATCTTATCCCGATTGCGCCGGAACAAGAGACTTACCCTCTGTCAGCACAGCAAGCCAGGTTGTGGTTGTTGTGTCAGCTTGACGATGCTACAAATTCGTCTTACAACATTTCCGGAGTAAGAGAAGTTCCCTTTCAGTTGGATGAACAATTGTTGGAAAAGTCTGTGCGGATTTTGACGGAACGACATGAATCGCTTCGAACCACTTTTGTAGACATTGATGGAGAGCCACGTCAACGCATTGCCTCAATCGGTGAACTTCAGGTAGACCTGACGGTTTTGGATTATAGTCAGATGGAATCTGCAGAAGAATTGGCAAAAAATCGAATTCTTGAACAATGCAGCACTCCATTCAATCTTGAACAGGATGCGTTGTTGAAAATTGGTGTGATCTACCTTAATGAAGGAAGCATTTTCTATTATTGTATGCACCATATTATAAGTGATGCATGGTCCACAGATATTCTTCTTGACGAACTATTTCATGTGTACGCTGCACTGGAAACGGACCTTGAGCCAAAACTTCCTAAGTTACCGCTACAATACAAGGATTATGCGGTTTTCCAGTTGAACGAGCTACACAGCGAAAAAACACAGAATGACCGTAATTTCTGGTTGGAATATTTGAGTGGAGAATTAACACAAATAAACCTTCCGGGAGCGTTAAAACGGCCGGATTTTCAGACCCATAATGGTCGAAGCCTGGTATCTTTTATCCCGGCACCACTGGCGAACAAATTGACTGAATTTTCCAGAAGTTATCATGGAAGTTTGTTCATGACGTTGACAAGTGTTTGGAGCATTTTAATGTATCGGTATACAGGTCAAAAAGACACGGTAATTGGCGTGCCGGTGGCTGGTCGTGAAAGAGAAGAATTAGAGGGACTAATAGGATTTTTTGTTAATACAATTCCATTACGCAATCAGCTGGACAGATCTCTTTCCTTCAATAAATGGTGCGAATCGGTTCGAGATAATACCTTACAGGCCTTTGCACATCAAGGGTATCCTTTTGATCAAATAGTAAAAGACCTTGAGGTACATCGCGATCGAAGCAGAAATGCCCTTTTTGATGTAATGATGGTGTTTCACAACACCGGAGAGAAGGACCTACAGGAATCCGGAACGGAAAGAGCTCATCAGGGAATTATTGACGCCGGAGACGCCCCAGCTAAATTGGATTTGGACATCACTTTCCGGGAAGTTGGAAAAGAAATTTATTTCGGAATAACGTTCAATACGGCTATTTATCTGCAACAATCGATAGAGGGTTTAATGAAGCATTTTGTTTCATTACTGGAAGCGCTTGTGAATGATCCGGATAAGGCACTTGGTAAGGTCGAATTTTTATCACCTGAAGAACAGGAGAAACTTGTGGTTCAAAACAACCTGACAGCAAAGCAATATCCACTTGAAAAAACGATCGCAATACTGTTTGAGGAGCAAGCTGAAAAGACACCCGATGCGGTTGCGCTGCAAGATCCATCTTCACAAAAAACATACAAGCAGCTCTCACAAGAGAGTTCGGCACTCGCCGTATTTATGTCTGAGATACTGGGCATAAATCACGGAGATGTAGTTGGAATAAAATTGGAACGATCGGCGGATAATGTGCTGGTGATGCTGGCATTGTTTAAAATTGGAGCTTGTTGTTGCCCATTGGATCCGGAGGAACCTGCCGAACGATTGAAGAAAATTGAATCCAACTGCCAACAATTGTTCACTGCTTCCGAACTGGAAGCGTTTAGGTCAGCTAAATTGCCCGATGTCATCGACTTTTCAGTACTTTCTAATGCCGCTCCGGAAGATCTTGCCTACGTCATTCACACATCCGGATCAACAGGAGTTCCGAAAGGAGTCATGCTTCACCATCGCGGAATTGTCAACCACCTTTTTAGTAAAATCGATCAGTTTGAATTAAAAAGGCAGAAAACCTTTTTACATGCATCTAAACTGTTTTTTGTTGGGGGAATTTGGCAAACCTGGGCTCCATTGCTTTCAGGAAATACGCTGATTATAACGCCATCCGACGAATTGATGGACATTTCACTTCTGCTCGATAAGGCAAAAGAACACGAAGTCGAACACCTGGAAATTATTCCATCTCAGCTAAATAACCTATTCGCGCTGAACCAAGAACAAAAGCTTACCAATATTAGATCATTGACACTAACGGGAGAAAAATACAATCCCAATTATGTGGCAAGAGCATTTGAGATGAACCCGGAGATTCGTATTCAAAGTACCTACGGACAAACAGAATGTTCTGATGTAACAATTCGCACTGATGTTTTCAAGGATACCTATCAAAATGGACAAAATGTAGGACGGCCAATTGAAAACACCCGGATTTTCATTCTGAATGAAGATGGAATGCTTTGTCCGGAAGGAGTACCGGGTGAAATCTGTACGGCTGGGGTTGGAGTGACCAAAGGGTATTTGAATGAGGAAGCACTGACCAACGATGTATTTATTAGCCATGAATTGGTTCCAGGGGAAAAATTATATAAAACCGGAGACCTAGGAAGGTGGCTCGCTGATGGTACCGTGGAGTTAAGCGGCCGAAAAGGAAATCAGATTAAACTTCGCGGTCAACGGTTTGAATTGGGTGAGATTGAACAGGTCTTACTTTTGCATGATGCCATCGAGAATGCCGTGGTTTTGTTCAATCCGGAGCATAAAAACACACCGCTAACTGCTTATTTGATTTCAGAAAAAACGCTCGCAGTTTCCGAGTTGAGAGACTTCTTGTCGACTTACATTCCGAAAGGAATGATTCCATCCAACTTTGTTACTTTGGAGAGCTTTCCACTTATGCCAAACGGTAAAGTGAACAAAAAAGCACTGAAACAGATACAAGCGGAAGAAGTAATTTCTGATGCAGGGTTTAAAGCACCAACAACAGAGACAGAAAAGCGATTGGCTCTTTTGTGGTCCTCGCTCCTCGATAGAGAAAATATTGGTGTGCATGATGATTTTTACGCGTTGGGTGGACACAGCCTCCTGGCAACACGACTCGCTTCTTTGATTCACAAAGAGTTTGAGGTTAAAGTTGCGTTGAAAGATTTGTTTGAACACACAACCATTGAAGCACAGGCCAGTGCAATTTCAGGGCTTTCAAAATCACAATACATAGAGATCAAGCAGATAGGCAACAATCCGGAAGGGTACAATTTATCGCCGGCACAAAGAAGGTTTTGGATTCTTTCGCAAATGACTTCCGGAAGTAGGGCTTACAACATGTCAGGAGTTCTGGAGCTTCAGGGTAATGTGAATATCGACTGTTTGAACCACGCGTTTAATCAACTGATCGATCGCCACGAAATTCTGCGAACAGAATTCAGAAGAAACGAACAGTCTGAGTTAAAACAGTTTGTGCTCGATAAACAGAACTTGGCTTTTTCCGTTGAATTTATAGACGTTTCGAAAGAAGACAATTCTGAAAAAAGGGCAGAGCAGGAAGTGATGGCAGTAATGGCTTCAGAGTTCAATCTCGCACAATGGCCATTGTTAGCAGCAAAAGTGATTTCCAAAGAAGAAGGATCGTACGTTTTTGTATTTTCCATGCACCATATACTCGGGGATGCCTGGTCTATTAGTGTAATGACCAATGAATTGATACGTTCTTATTCGGAATTGGAAGAGGGAATTGATTCGAGTTGGTCACCGCTTACTGTTCAGTACAAAGACTATGCGCACTGGCAAAACGAACAGATTGCCGACAATGCATCTGGAAATCACAAAGAATACTGGTTAAACAACTTCTCAGACACAATTCCGGTACTTTCTCTTATGGGCGACAAACCCAGACCATCTCTAAAAACGTTCAGTGGCGCACGAATTACGCAGGTATTTGATAAAACCATACTAAATGGACTAAACTCTTTAGGACAGAACTCGAAAGGAACCCTGTTTGTAACATTGTTAGCCTCGGTCAAAGCACTATTGCACAAATATACCGCACAGGAGGATCTTGTAATAGGAAGCCCCATTGCGGGTCGTGTGCATGCCGATCTTGAAGGACAAATTGGATGCTATATCAATACATTGGCCCTTCGCACGAAGTTTTCAGCAGAAGACCAGTTCATTGAATTATTGGAGAATGTTAAAACCAAATCCTTTGAAGCTTTTGAGCATCAGGTGTACCCGTTTGACGAATTGGTAGAACATCTTGATATTAAAAGGGACTTGAGCAGAAGTGCACTTTTTGATGTGATGGTAGTGTTGCAAAATGCCGGAGAAAAAGTAGAACCCCGCCAAGCTACAACCGACCTTACCGTAAAGCCTTATGAAGGAGAAATGCTGGTAGAAAGCAAGTTCGACATTACGTTTACCTTCCATGAAGGAGAAAACGAACTGCTATTGGATACGGTGTACAACACAGATATTTACGAAGCATCAACGATTCAGCGCATGGTCGCCCATTTGGGTGTTGTTTTTGAACAGGTTTTGAGCAATCCGGATATACAATTGCGTGACATTGATCTTGTAACACCAGAAGAACGGAAACAGTTGCTTGTAGACTTTAATGACAATTACGTGGCTGTGCCGACCGATCTCACGTTCATTGATATGTTTGAACAAACGGTAGCGAAGTATCCTGACAATACGGCATTGGTATTCGGAGATCGAAAACTGAGCTACCGTGAGTTGAATGCGTACTCGAATCAATTAGGTGCATTTTTGAGGTCAGAATATCAGATTCAGCCCAATGATATTATTGGAGTATGTCTCGAAAAGAGCGACTGGCTAATTGTTGCTATACTGGGAGTTATAAAAAGTGGGGCTGGATACCTTCCGTTAAACCCGGTTGATCCACAAGAACGAATTGACTATGCGCTCGAGGATAGTTGTGTGCGCTTGATGATAGACGAACAGTTTCTTCAGAAGAACAACGCTGTAATTTTAAATGAAAGCCCTGAAAACCTGTCAAAAGTGAACACCCCGGAGGATTTGATCTATGTCATTTATACTTCTGGATCTACAGGTCGACCAAAAGGAGTAGCAATAGAACACCGAAACCTGATGAACTATCAATTGTGGTTCAATCAGGTATTCGAGATTGGGTCTGGGGATCACTCTTTACTGTTGTCAAATGTCACGTTTGATGGGGTAAATTCAGCTGTATTTGGAACACTTCTTTCCGGTGCGAAATTGGGCATAATCAACGAAGAGATGTTGAGAAATCCGATAGGATTAGTGAATTATATTACCCAATTCGAAACAGGGTTTATGAAGATCACACCAACACATCTCCACATGTTGATTCAGGATGATGCTCTTCTAAATGCGCTTACCTCTTCGGAAACATTGCGATTGCTTGTGGTAGGTGGCGAGCAACTAAACCAGGCAGATATTCACAGAATATATGAGAATTCTAATTCAATAGAAGTTGTCAACCACTACGGACCAACAGAGGCAACAATAGGATGTGTCGCTAACCGCCTTGAGCGTTCATTGAAAGATGTTTCCATCGGAAAACCCATAGCAAATGCAAAGGTTCGGATAGTGCAGAACAACCGCCTTGCTCCGGTTGGAGTACCGGGTGAAATTTGCGTAAGCGGTCCGGGAATTGCGAGAGAATATATCAACAAAAAAGAGCTTACCGCCGAACGCTTTGTATCCGATTCCTTTGAAGAAGGGTTGAAGATGTATAGAACTGGAGATTTAGGGCGTTGGACTTCTTCCGGAACCATTGAGTTTCTTGGTCGAATGGACCATCAGGTTAAAATAAGAGGCTTCCGAATCGAACTGCAGGAAATTGAGTTTCATTTGATGAAGACACCTGAGGTTAATGTGGCTGTGGTAGTATACTCTGAAAAAGGAGGAGTTGGGGAGCTGACGGCATATTTGTCTACAGACAAGGAGTTGACCGTTTCAGAGATACGAAATGATCTTAAATTAAGAATTCCGGAGTACATGATTCCGGAACACTTTGTTACGGTTTCTGAGTTTCCGCTTACTACCGGAGGAAAAGTTGACAGGCAGAAACTTTCAGGTCTTAAGGCCGAAAAACTGTTGATTAACCAGGAATTCGTTGCGCCACAAACAGCGACGGAAAAATTACTCGCCGAAATTTGGTCAGAGGTTCTGGAACACCGACTAATTGGAACACAGGATAATTTCTTCGATTTGGGAGGAAATTCATTGAAAATCATCCGGGTAAATGAATTGGTCAATCAACGGATGGACCGAAAAGACCCCGTACCGGTGTTGTTTCAATACCCCTCAATAAAAGCGTACGGAGAGTTTATAGATCAGCAGGAAATTAAGAATCAATTAACGGACGAAGAGATTGAAGAGTCTGCAGATGATTTGGAAAATGCCTTGCTCATGTTTAACAATTTTGAAGATGAAGAATAATTATACAGGAACTGAAATTGCTATTATTGGGATGGATGGGAAGTTTCCCGGCGCAGATACGCTCGATGCATTTTGGGAGAATATCAAAAATGGCAAAACATCCATGGAAGATATTCCCGACCAAGAGTTGTTGGCAAATGGTGTGACGAAGGAGCAACTAAACGACCCGAACTTTATACGTAAGGCATCAGGCTTAAAGGGGAAAGAGTTTTTTGATTCTAAATTTTTCAACTTCACCCCGGATGAAGCAGCAATTATGGATCCGCAGATCCGCCAGTTTTACCAATGCGTGTGGCACGCTATTGAAGATGCCGGCATTCACGATAAATTGGAAAATACAACGGTAGCAATGTTCGCGGGGTCTTCTCAAAACTACGAGTGGGAAACCTATTCCAGGTATTTCCTGAACGATCCCAATGTTGATTTATTTAAAATATCGCTTTTAGCACAAACAAAGTTTCTGTGCACAAATGTCTCCTACTCTTTAGGTCTGAAAGGACCTTCGATTTATTTGGACACCGCTTGTTCTACATCCGCAGAAGCAGTGCACCTTGCGTGTCGTAGCCTGTTGGTTGGGGATACGAAATTGGCTATCGCCGGAGGTGTTTCGCTGCGGTCTTTCAAACGAATTGGGTATTACTATAATGAAAATGGAATTGCATCAAACGACGGTAACTGTCGATCCTTCAACAAAGGCAGTTCCGGGACCATTGGTGGTGAAGGTGTTGGAGCTGTAGTACTTAAAAAACTTCAGGATGCTATCACAGACGGAGACCGAATTCATGCCATTATAAAAGGAAGTGCAACCAACAATGACGGGAAACGAAAAGTAGGCTTTACGGCTCCAAGTGTAGATGGGCAGGCCGAATGCATTAGAATGGCCCAAAAGAAATCACGTGTTGAGCAGGAAAGCATTGGTTATATTGAAGCACACGGATCTGGAACCAAATTAGGCGACCCTATTGAAGCACTTGCACTGAAAAACGTATTCGCTACAGATACGCCTTTTCAGGCCAAAATAGGTTCAATAAAATCGAATATTGGGCACTTAGATGCAGCCGCTGGAATCGCCGGATTACTCAAATCCATTTTGCTTCTCAAATACAAAACATTCCCAATAGCTCCATATCAAAACGATCCAATAGACGAGTTGATGTGGTCCAATGGTGGTTTTATCCTAAATCAAAATTCAGAGTATTGGAAACAAAACGAAGCATTTCCGCGGCGCATTGGGATCAATTCATTTGGAGTAGGGGGGACGAATGTGCATTTGATTCTGGAGGAGGCTCCTCCAGTGCTCAAGTCCGGTGAAGGTAGAGAACAAAAAATTCTGACATTTTCAGCCAAAAGCCAAAAGTCTTTGCTCAACTATTCAAGTGAACTTGAAAAAGTCGTGGGCGACCTTGAGGAAGATGAACTCAAAGATTTCGCTTACAGCAGCAACGTCCTGAAAAAAGACTTTAATTATCGCTGTGCGTTCACGTTCACAAACAAAGAAGAGTTAATCAGTAAACTGGCTGAAGCCAAAGAGACTAAGACTACCGACCGAAGCAAAAATGTGGTGTTTGTTTTTTCCGGACTCGGAGGACAATACGCAAAAATGTGCGCGAAACTATATACACAAGAACCACAATTTGCCAATAATTTTGATACCGTTTCAGCAGAGGTGAAGGCTGCCACAGGCGTAGATTTACCAAACCTTGAAAACTTCGAAGGAACAGTGCTTGAAAATGCAGAGCTTACACAGCTGGAGTTGTTCTGTATCGAGTTTGCTTTGGCCAAAACGCTGATGAATTGGGGAGTGAACCCTTCGGCCATGATCGGCTATAGTTTTGGTGAATATGTTGCCGCTACGATAGCAGGCGTATGGGATATCACTTCTGTTGCAAAAATTCTCCAAAAAAGAGGGGAATTGATTGAGTCGTTGCCGGAAGGACGAATGCTTGGAGTGGGCCTTCCGACCAAAGAAGTACAGCAGTTGATCAATGAAAATGTTAGCATTGCGATTGACAATGGACAAAGCTGTGTAGTCGCCGGAAGTGCCGATTCAATAGAACAATTTCACTTGCTGCTGAAGGAAAGAAGGGTTATGTGTACCCCGCTCTTTATGAACCGTGCAATGCACACTCCTTTAATGATGCCAATTGCGAAAGAACTGGAAGAGTTGATTGCCTCCATGCCTTCACATGACCCGGAAATAAGGTACATTTCCAATGTTACAGGTACGTGGATTACAAAAGAAGAAGCTAAATCTCCGGAATATTGGTCATCGCATTTGAGTCAAACTGTGTTGTTTACCAACGGAGTCAAAAAACTGCTTGAAGACCCTAAAAATGTCTTTATTGAAATTGGAAACGGATCGGAAATTAGTGCAATTATCGGTCGAGAAATTGAAGCACTTGGAAGAAAGGAAATTCCCATAAGTCTGATACGCCCCGAAATGAACCCGGTAGCTGACGATAAGTTTTTTGCACACCGAATTGCGAAGCTCTGGTGTCAGGGAGTGACTATTGACTGGGACGCTTATTATTCGGGTGAAAACCGATCTAAAAAATCCTTGCCGGGATATCAATTCGAACGCATTCCGTACCCGTATGAGGTCGATTTAATGAAGGAGTTCGGTAAGTTCAACATTGGCTCAACTTCGCACAAAAGTGAGACACAGGATGACTGGATTTACTATAAAACATGGGAACAATCTTTTCTGGACGAAACGGAAATGGCGTCAAATGAAACCACGCTTATTTTCTGCGATGAAGCAACGAAGGAACTATGGCAAGGATTAGAACAAAAATCCGAAGTCATTCTTGTTGAGCCGGGTAATACGTTTGAAAAAACGGGCGCACACACCTTTACGATCAATCCGCAAAGGATGGAAGATTATTCCGCCCTGTTTCATGCGATTGGAAATGAATCAAAAGTCACAAGTATTGTTTATGCATGGTCCATCCTTTCCGCCGACCAAAAGCTTTTGATTGAGGAGGAAAACACCCTGTTCAATCAGGTGTTCTTGTCACTATCCCGGATAACAAAGGGACTCTTGAAAACGGCATGGTTGGAAGACATAAAAATATCGGTGATTACTCAAATGCTACAGGATGTTACCGGTGCCGAGAAATTAAATCACGAAGCATCTCTGATAATGGGGGTGTGCAAGGCGTTACCGCTTGAGTTGGGCATTCCTGTTCGAAGCATCGATATCGACAGCACAGATAGTATCAAGTTGTTATATAATGAGCTGCTTTCACCGTTAACCACTCCGGAAGTGAGTTATCGCAATAACAGAAGGTGGACCGCCAAATATGAAACAAAGCGCCGTTCAAGTGAAAACAACAGTAACGTAAAACAGGACGGAACATATTTGATACTTGGAGGGCACGGAAAAGTTGGAAGAATCCTTGCGTCATACCTCGTTGAAACATACAATGCCACTATTATTGTTGCAGGTAGGCGTCCAATGGATGATGAGCTGAGAAATACGCTGAAAAAGATAGACCCAACGGAAACGCGGTTAACTTACGAAACAGTAGATATCTGTTCGAAGAACGAATTAACCGCATTCATAAACGCCTTGGTAACGAAGTATGGCAAATTGGATGGCGTTATCAATGCGGCCGGTAATGTTGATCACAATTGCTACGAACTGGTCGAAAATGTCTCATTTGAGAAAGCAAAACAAATCCTGAAACCAAAAGTAGAAGGGATCAATGCACTCTACGAGGCTACAAGAGAGTTGGAGTTGGATTTTGTTTGGACCATTTCAAGTCTGGCATCTATACTTGGTGGCGTAAGTTATTGTTCCTACAGTGCGGCAAATAGTTACATCGACTATTTCATTCAGGCACATAAATCAGAGCTAAACCACTGGAGAGCAGTACAACTTGGGCCGATAGATTACCAGAGCATTTTCGATCAGAAAACTGAGTTTGATCACAGTGTATATTTGACTGCGAGTGAATTTAACACACTATTTGAACAAACAACCGGACAGTTGGAAAATCCTGTGTTCGCTATGTGCAAAGAACACCTTCCAACAAGAATTAATGGATTTGTCAAAGTATCAACTAAAAGTGAAACAGCTCAAGATGAAATCTGGACAGCAGAAGTCATGGAACGCCCCGATTTGTCGACAAAGTATGTTGCTCCTGAATCAGCATCAGAAATTATGCTTGTTGGATTGGTAGAATCCCTTTTTGGAATCAAAGGATTAGGGATTGAGGATAACTTTTTCGAAATAGGAGGAGACTCGCTCAAAGCAATTGTACTTATCAGGAAAATAAAAGAAGAATTTGAAATAACACTTACGGTGAACGAAGTGCTTTCAAGCGGAACTTTCAGAAAACTTTCAACCGTACTGGATGACATTGTGATGGTTACACAGAAAGTTGAACGCGAAACAAAAATTGTGATTTGATATGGAAACACTTGCCTATATAAAAAAGCTCAAAGAACGAGGGATAGATTTATCCGTGAGTGATGGGAATCTTGAAATTGCATTTGATGGAAAAGAACTACCTGCGGATGTGCTGGATGAACTGCGCCGCAGAAAAGAAGAGCTTCTTGGGTTTCTAATGAAAATAAACGAAAGGGAATCTTCGGAATCGGAGATGATCGATGTTGTGGGTGAGCAAGATGGTTACCTCATGTCCTCGTCACAAGTTCGATTTTGGCTGTTGAGCAAATTGGATGAATCCAACCAGGCATACAATATGCAAGGGAGCTATGAATTTAACGGGAGGTTGAATCTCGAAGCCCTGAAAAAAGCATTTAATGCTGTGGTTCAGCAACATGAAATATTCAGAACAGCCTTTAAAGCAAAGGGATCGGAGGACCCGAAACAGTATGTCCTTACGCTGGAAGAATCTGGTTTCAAAGTAGAGGTAGCCGACTTAAGAGGTGCAGCCGATGTACAAAAAGAACTGATAGAGGATGTAGCAAATAGAGCGGAACAACCCTTTGAAATGGAGTCAGGATGCCTGTTTCGCGTAAAAATCTATCAAGTTGAGGAAGATCGTTACTTCCTGAGTTATATGCTACACCATATTATTTCTGACGGTTGGACAATGAGGTTGCTCCAACAGGAAGTAATGACATTATATCAGGTATTTGATGCAGGTGGTGACAACCCATTACCGCCACTTCGAATTCAGTACAAAGATTATGCTGCCTGGCAACGTAAACAACTTAGTGGAGACAACCTGAATCGATACAAGAAATACTGGCACGATCAATTCCAGGGAGAAATTCCGGTATTGAATTTATTGGGAGACAGAACCAGACCGGCAATAAAAACATTCAACGGAAAAGTAATAGGCAAAAAGCTAGACCCTCAAAAAGTGATTCAACTTCGAGAGATGAGTCAAGAGAAAGGCGGAACAATGTTTACAGGATTGGTATCGCTGGTAAAATTGTTGCTTTTTAAACTTACTGACCAAACCGATTTAATTGTTGGAACCCCGATAGCCGGACGTAATTTTTCTGAGCTTGACAACCAAATGGGACTTTACCTCAATACATTGGCATTGAGATCTCGGTTTGATCGGTCAGCGACTTTTGAGGCATTAATGGATACGGTAAAAACAATCACACTGGAGGCATTTGAGCATCAGGTGTTTCCATTTGATGAATTGATAGATGACCTTCGTCTGAAAGCAGATTTAAGTCGAAACCCGCTGTTTGATGTGATGGTCGTCCTTCAAAACCTCGATGTGGCATTGCGCCCGAGAAGTGCAGCTCCCGAAGGCGATAAAACACAGGAACCGTCATTGAGTGTCGATCGTGTAAGCTTAGTTGAGTCGCGCGTCAGTAAATTTGATTTGATGTTCGAGTTCAGCGATTATGCAGATTCATTGGCATTATCGCTTGAATTTAACAGTGATATTTTTGATGAAACTACTGCCTGGAGATTTATTGAGATGTTCGAAGTGCTGGCTAACAAAGTGATCACGCAGCCGAAAGAGGAAATCAATAGCATTTCGTGCTTGAGTGATGCCGAAGAATCAGCGTTGCTGGCAGAATTTAACAATACCAAGCGTCCGGTTAATGAAGACGAAACGGTTATTTCCTTGTTTAATGCACAGGTGGTCAGAACTCCGCAGTCGGTAGCGCTAAAATTCGAAAACAAGCAATTCACCTACGGGGAACTTAATGAAAGAAGTAACCAGTTTGCTCATTTCTTGGCAAATAAGGGCGTCAAAAATCAGGAAATTGTTGGGGTGCATACAGAAAGATCTGAATGGACTGTCATCGCAATACTGGCGGTATTGAAATTAGGGGCAGCTTACCTGCCGATTCCAAAAGAACTTCCCGACGAGAGAGTTCGATATATGCTTGAGAATGGTAATGTCAATCTGTGCATAGATGACGAACTGGTTCATCAGTTTATTGAAGAACAAGAGAATTATACGATCACTAATCCTGATACAGTGACGTCTCCGAATGACCTCATGTATCTAATGTTCACTTCAGGATCTACCGGGAAACCGAAGGGTATTTTGATGGAGCATAAATCTGTGGTCAATTTGCTGGATTCATTGAACGCTTGGATTGAAACGCCGGCTGATAGCACGATGCTCAGTCTGACTTCGATTTCATTTGACGTATTCGTTGCTGAACTCTTTTTGCCGCTCACTACCGGGATGAAAGTTGTCTTGGGGAATGAGGAAGCACAAAAATCACCAACCCTTGTAAAACAGTTGATTCTTGATGAAAAGGTAACACATATACAAATGACTCCTTCAAGGTTGTCACTCATTTTGGATAAAGATCCTGTTTTCGACGGGGTAAAGTACCTGATAGTTGCTGGAGAAGCCTTTCCTGATGAACTTGTGCAACGACTGGAAGAAGTCTATAATGGTATTACCCTGAATGCTTATGGTCCTTCTGAAACATGCGTTTACTCTTCCATCGCACAGGTGAGCACCGAAAAACCGGTGGATATTGGGCGTCCAATTGGAAATACAAGCATGTATATTCTCAACGAGAAACTCGCTCTTCAACCCATAGGAGTTCCCGGAGAAATCTGTATTGGTGGAAATGGGCTCGCACGGGGTTATGTGGATGCCTTTCGAAAAGACTCCAATGGATTTGTTTCGAACCCATTTCTCGATGGTGCCCGAATATACCGAACAGGTGATTTGGGGCGCTGGAAAACGGATGGTACCATTGAATACCTTGGCAGGAAAGATAGTCAGGTTAAAATTAGAGGATATAGAATTGAACTGGGTGAAATAGAAAAGAACCTGAACGCAATAAATGGCATTAATACGGCAGTAGTTACCTCGAAAAAGGTCGCCGGAAATGAAACGGTTCTGGTTGCCTATATTTCAGGAGATGAGTCGTTTACTTCAGCCACATTGAGAGCGCAGCTCGGTGCGAATCTCCCTTCGTATATGATCCCTGAATACTTTGTACAATTGGATGCGATTCCAATGTCAACATCAGGAAAAATTGATTTCAAAGCATTGCCTGACCCTACCGGGGAAGCAATGAGCTCTGGGATAGAATACATTGCTCCCGAAAACGAAATTCAGGAAAGATTGGTGGCAATTTGGAAGGAAATTTTAGGCCTTGACGAAGTAGGGATTTTGGATAATTTTTTCGACCTGGGAGGCAACTCCATTCGACTCATAAAACTGGTAGATCGCATCAGCCTAGAATTCGACCAAAGAATTGGGTATATCAATGCATTTAAGTATCCGAGTATTGAATCCTTCTCAGAATTTCTATCAAACAACGTACTCGAGAAGTTCGAGGCTTTTGACAAGCAAGTAGATGACGCTGTTGATGTCATGGATGAAACGTTTAGCATTTTAAACAATTTGGAAGAATGAGTGTAAAATTTGACCACACTGGTCTTGAAATAGCTGTAATTGGTATCGGATGTCATGTGCCCGGAGCGCGTGGTTCTGAAGCATTTTGGAAAAGAATTACCGAAGGATATCACTCCAACAGAAGTTTGTCAGAAGAAGAACTTGTAGCGAAAAATGCTTCACCGGATATTTTAAATAATGAACAGTTTGTCAATTCTGTTTCAATACTGGAGAATAAAAATAAATTCGATCATACGTTTTTTAATTATACTCCGGATGAGGCAGCACAAATGAATCCGGAACACCGCATTTTTCACGAATGCGTTTGGGAAGCATTGGAAGATTCAGGGTATTATCCCGAATCATTTCCCGGGCAAATAGGATTGTACGCCTCCGGTGGATTGGATTTTAACTGGAAGATCTACTCAAAATTTGCAAATGCAAAACATGAGATAAGTGATTTTTATCTGGAACGAATTAGCAGTAAAGATTATTTGTCTTCACTGATTGCCTATAAACTCAACCTGAACGGTGCAGCCTATTCGTTTCATACAGCGTGCTCATCTTCACTGGTTGCACTGCACACCGCTTGCAGAGGATTGTTATTGGGAGAGGTTAAAATGGCAATTGCGGGCGGAGTCTCTATCAATACACCAAAGCAACGCGGGTACATTCATGATGAAGGAATGATTCTTTCCAAAGATGGATTTTGTCGACCGTTTGATAAAGATTCTGACGGAACGTTCAATTCGGAAGGTGCTGGAGCCGTAGTTTTGAAACGCCTCAAAGACGCCATCGCAGATGGAGACCACATTTATGCAACAATTAAGGGTAGTGCGGTTAATAACGATGGAAACCGGAAAGTAGGATATACTGCGCCAAGTATAGAAGGACAGGCAGAGTGTATTCGAATGGCGCAAAAATTTGCAAAGGTTTCACCGAAATCCATTAGCTATATAGAAACCCACGGTACCGGGACAAAACTGGGCGATCCTATCGAAATAGAAGCACTGAATACTGCATTCGATAATGAAAAATCCAACCGATGCGCCATTGGTTCGGTCAAGTCCAATATCGGTCACCTGAACACAGCCGCGGGAATCGCCGGTTTAATTAAAACAGCTCTTGCCCTTAAAAACAAACAACTTCCGGCAAGCTTAAACTTCACGGAACCCAACCCCAATGTTAATTTTGAAGACGGGCCATTTTATGTGAACAATGAGCTCAAGGAATGGAAGAGAAACGGGAACGAACCACTGCGTGCCGGAGTCAGTGCATTCGGAATTGGAGGAACCAATGTGCATGTTATTCTTGAAGAATCACCTGTTTCAGAACAAGCGATGGGAACCGAAGAACCAGGAGTGCTCACGGTGGCGGCAAAGTCTGAAAGATCTCTTGCAGCGTATACAGATAAACTCAAAGCGTTTGTTCAGAATCCTGACCTTTCCCTAAATGACCTCTCACATACGCTTCAAACAGGAAGAAAGCCTTTCAAAGTAAGAAAAGCAATTGCATACACTGGTCGGGAGGATTTGCTCAAAAAGTTGTCTGAAGAACTGCCATTAATGCAAAGTACACATGCAAAAGAAAAGGTGTCAGTAAACTTTGTATTTCCCGGAGCCGGATCTCAATATCCAAACATGGGTCGTGAATTGTATCAGAACATTCCGGCATTCCGCAAGGAAATGGATTACAGCTTTGAGCAGTTAACGAAAATTACAGGTCTTGACTATAAAAGCATTGTTTTCCCCGACGATGCATCCGATGTTCGAATCAATGAAATGCTGCACACGCAACCGTCTCTTTTCATCTTCGAACATGTAATAGCAAAATTGATCATCTCACTGGGTGTACAGCCCTCTTGTATGATTGGTCACAGCATCGGGGAATATTCCGCAGCGTGCATTTCCGGAGTCTTAAGCTACGAAGACGCACTTCGGTTGGTTGTGAAGCGCGGACAGCTGATGCATAGTTTGTCAGGTGGAGGAATGGTAAGTGTTGCAGCCTCAGAAGATGCTGTAAAAAAATACACATCAGACCGCGTCAATATTGCCGCGATTAACGGACCTGATCAGGTGGTGCTTTCCGGAGATGCGGAAGCTATCGAACAGTTGATCGTTCAACTTGAAGCAAACGACGAATATTTCATAAAACTTTTTGCAGACCAGGCCGGACATTCGTACATGATGGAGGCAATCATGGATGAATATGCCGAAGCATTGGGTCGGGTCGAATTTAACGAACCACAAATTCCGTATATCTCCAATGTCTCGGGCGAGCTGATTACAACAGAGCAGGCAACTTCCGTTGATTACTGGCTCACGCACATGCGACAAACTGTGCGTTTCCACGACGGAATTCAAAAAATGTCAACCGGGAAACGGGGAACCATTTTCCTTGAAGTTGGTCCGGGTCACGCAATGAGCGGCCTCATAAAACAGTTCCATTTTGCAGGCGAAGTGCCCGTGATTCTCAATACCGTGCGTTCTGTTAAAGAAACAGAAGTTGGTTATCTCTATTTCCTGAGGAGCCTTGGTCAGTTATGGTCAAACGGAGTTCCTATTGAATTTACTCAACTGTATCAGAGTAGCCCGAGTAAAATTCCGGTGCCAACTTACGCCTTCGAGCAGAATGAATTCCCGTGTGAAGTAGATCTTTTTGAAGAAGAAGCATTCTGGGAACAATTAAACATTTCTCCGGAGTCAAGGTCAGGAGATACCCTCAAAGATTGGCTCTACTATCCTTACTGGGCTAGTCGCAGGGCAACAAGAGGAAACTCCCAGAATTGTGAGGGTAGAATTTTTCTGATTTTTGTCGGGAAAGATCAATTTTCTTTAGAACTTTGCCAACATCTTACCACAATTGCTGAGACTGTTTATATAGTGCAACAAGGAACCGAATTCGCTCGAAATAATGAGCACACTTTTACAATAAACCCGAGTCTGACGAAGGATATTGAATCACTAGCCTCTGAACTGAAAGGATTGGATAGCGAAGTGACGGACGTTGCATATCTATGGGGGCATTCAAAAGGACAGCTAATCCTCGAAGCCGAGAATCCTGTTTTCAACGATACATACCTCTCGCTAACGAATATTCTAAAAGGTCTGTCATCCATACCGGTAGCACAAAACCTGAAAATCAATATTATTACGAAAAACGCGTACCGTGTTACAGGTACTGAAGAAGTCGATGTAAACCAGTCCCTAACGCTTGGGCTGGCGCACGTAATACCTCAAGAGTTCCAAATTCCGTGTGTAAACATCGATATTGATAACAGCGACAAAACAACCATTGCCCGGGTTGTTTCACTGTTGCAGAGAGAAGACGTTTCTGATCGGGTGGTAGCCATTCGAAATGGGGTTGATTGGATTCGTGACTTTGAGCGAAATACAGAAGAAATAACAGACGCGACCAAACTGAAACAAAAAGGAACCTACCTGATAACAGGTGGTTTGGGAAAGGTTGGAAGGACACTGATCAACGGGCTACATCAAAAGTACGATGCCAAGGTAATTGTACTGGGAAGACGCGCTCTTCCGGATGGATTTGATCCAGACAAGCACTACGAGGAAAGCTGGTTGCAGTTTTTGTGTTCTAGTCATCAGAATGGATTTCACATTCAATATATGCAGGCCGATGTTTCCGATAGGGATAGTCTGAAGACTGCAATGAAAGCTGTTCGTGAAATGCATGGAAAACTTGATGGTGTGGTTCATGCAGCTGGTAATATCAACTTCGAAGATTTCCAGTTTATCCATGATACCACAATAGATCGTACGGTTAATGTGATGGCAGCAAAAGTGAAAGGAATTGAAAACCTCTATGAAGTGCTGAAGGATGATCAACCGGACTTTGTCTGGATTACCTCCAGTTTGGCGACTGTTATTGCCGGCTTAAGTTTCGGTGCATACGCTGCAGCAAATCTTTACTTGGAACATTTCCTTCAGGAGAAAGCCGGAGAACTTGCCAATTGGAAATGTATTGGTCTTTCCGAAATGCTTTTCGATGAAGAACGGATCAGTGCCGAGAAATCCAGCGAACGAAGCGCATTGGTGCCAGAAGAAATCTTTAGGTTGTTTGAATGGTCAAGCTCCGTAACGGATGCTCCGATAATCTACGAAACCGTTTTGCCGCTTTCCAAAAGAATAGAACGTGCTTTTAGCAATCAAGTCGACTTACAAGAAGCCGAAGAATCGAGAGAAGATGAGGTAAGCAAAACAGCTAGACCCAATCTGAACAATAGTTACGTTGCCCCTGAAACCAATTTAGAGAAGCAATTCATTGCGATGGTGGAGGAGTTTTTTGGAATGGAAGGTATCGGAATTGAAGATGGTTTCTTTGAGCTGGGAGGCGACTCACTGAAAGCAATGATCCTTCTAAAACGTATAAAAAGAGACTTTGAAGTAACCATTCCTTTGAAAGAGTTTTTTGGGTTGAAAACCATGAAGAATATCGCAGCAGAGATTGATACCCGAAAGTGGATTGGATCTGAGGTTCAAATGAAAAATGAGATAACGATTTAAGTAAATGAACGATTTAATAGTAAAATTAAAGGAAAACGACATTTATCTTGCTCTGAACGGCGAGGAGTTGAAGGTGCAATTCAATAGTGATTCTATTCCACCGAACCTTCTGGATGAAATTCGAAGCAACAAAACACAGTTGATCGAATTCTTGAAGGCGAGACAATCGGAATCAGAAGGATACGAACATATTCCATTGGCTCCTGAATTGGAGGCCTATCCACTATCCTCTGCGCAACGTCGATTGTGGACCATTTGTCAGTTGGATGAGGTAAATAGTGCTTACAGCGAGCACCAAATGGAGTTCCTCGAGGGAAAATTGAACTCCGAGGCATTGAATCAGGCCTTTTTGGCGCTTATTCAGCGACACGAAGTGCTTCGAACGTCTTTTAGGGAAGACGAAAACGAGGACGTGAAACAATGGATCATTCCCGCTGAAGAAGTAGATTTTTCCGTGGAAATCGTCGTAAAGGAAAACCTGAAAGGCACCTATTCGGATCGCCTGCAACATTTCTTGGCGCAACCATTTGACCTTAAAAATGCGCCATTACTTAGGGTGATTGCTATCGAAGCAGAAAGCGAAAAATGGGTCATTTGCTACCTCATGCACCATATCATTTGTGACGGTTGGACTATCGAATTGATTCGCAAAGAATTCTATACGCTGTATTCAATGTATTCGGGCAAAAGCAAAGAAACGCTGAAACCACTGCGTTTGCAGTACAAAGATTATGCGTACTGGCAGCAAAGCCAATTGCAGGAAGACCGAATGAAGGCACACCGCGAGTATTGGTTAAATCGCTTTGAAAAGAAAGCTCCGGAACTTGATTTTGCGACCGATTTCCTGCGTTCGGCATTCAAAACCTACAACGGAGCCAAGGTTCGTAAATTCTTCAAAAAAGAAAAACTTACGGGTCTTGAAGAACTGTGCAGAGCAAACGGAGGAACGCTATTCATGGGACTTGTTTCCGTAGTAAAGTGCCTGATGTATAAGTACTCGGGGCAAACAGACATTGTGATCGGAAGTCCGATCGCTGGAAGAGAACACCCGGATCTTGAAGATCAATTGGGATTCTTCTTGAATACACTGGCATTGCGCACCTCGTTCGAATCAAATAGGAGTTTTCTGGAGTTGTTTGAGTCGGTACGCCAAACAACGCTGGAAGCATACGAACACCAATCCTATCCTTTCGACGAGCTTGTGGATAACGTTCCTTACAAGTTTGACAAAAGCCGAACACCACTCTACGACGTGATGGTTGGGTTGTTGAACACCAAGGTGGGAGCCAATAGTGTTCGTGAGCAGGAAAACGTTGAGGATGACAACATCGAATACCAGAATGAAGACAGCTATGAGCAGGTCATGAGCAAATTCGACATGACGTTCAACTTCATCGAGCGAAATGGAGGATTGTATCTCGGATTGGAGTACAACAAGGATTTGTACAAGAAATCCTCAATAGAACGATTACTTTCACACTTTGAGCGACTGTTGAATTCCGTTCTCGAAAGTCCGACAGAGAGCATCAGTCAATTGAATTATTTGCCTGCGGAGGAATTACAAATGCTCGAAAGTATGAGCGCAACTTCGGGGAATGGGATTGTAGATCAAACCATCGTTGATGCGTTCCAAAAAATTGCTGCTTCGAATCCGGAGGCACAGGCTATTTGCTTCAACAATCAGGTCCTAAGCTACAAGGAATTGGATGCACTTTCGAATCAATTTGCTTCGTTCCTCAATGCCAATTTCGCAATGACTTCTGAGGCGATCGTCGCGCTAAAAATGGAGCGAAGCCATAAGATGGTTGTCGCCATTCTCGGAGTTTTGAAGACTGGAGGGGCCTATTTGCCGCTCGACCCGAATCACCCGGAACAGCGAATCATATCCATTCTCGAAGATAGCAAACCGGTTGCGTGCATTGACGACGTAATGTTCGACGCGTTTATAAAAAACGCTAATGATCTTAGTAAAGACGCGAAGCTGGCTCCAATCGGGGTAAATAATCTTGCCTACGTGCTGTATACTTCCGGTTCCACCGGGACACCCAAAGGAGTTTTGGTCGAGCATGGATCGGTGATGAATCTGATTCAGGCCTATCAATTGGAATCAGGTCTGCGTTCTTCGCTGACAACCAACTTCATTTTCGACGTTTCTGTGCTCGAAGTGTTCAGTGTACTCCTAAGTGGAGGAACGCTATTCATCCCTACGATAGAACAGGTGATGGATCCTGCTTCTTTTGCCGATTTTATAGAAAAAAATAAAATTGAGCACGCTTACGTGCATCCGATGCTATTGACGGAAGTTTCAGATGCGTTGAGTCAAATAAGATCAACGTTGAAGCGAATCTTAACGGGCGTACAATCAATTAAACCAGAAGCCATTCGCTGGTACATCGAAAACGGAGTCGAGGTGTACAATGGATACGGTCCTACGGAAACAACGGTGTGCGCAACCATGTACAAAGTGAACCCTGAGCAACTTCCAGAAACGCGTCACCTACCGGTTGGAAAACCACTTTCAAACAATCGTATCCACATCGTGGATACAGCAGGAAACCCTGTTGGATTGGGCATGAGTGGAGAAATCTGGATATCAGGAGCCGGCGTAACTAGAGGTTATCTGAACCGTGCCGAATTGACTTCGGAGATGTACATCGAAAGCCCATTCAAAATCGGAGAGAAAGTCTACAAAACCGGAGATTATGGACGATGGTTGGAAGATGGAAATATTGAGTTTCTTGGAAGAAGAGATAACCAACTTAAAATAAGTGGGTATAGAATCGAAATTGGAGAAGTAGAAGCGGCCATTGAGAAGGTTGATTTTGTGCACCAATGCGCGGTAGTTCCAATACAGGAAAAAAATGGAGAAAATGCTTTGGTTGGATTTATTGTGATCAACTATGGTGTATCTCCGGATGCTCTCACCGCTGAATTGAAAAAGCGACTTCCTGAATACATGATTCCAAAGTATTTCCTTAAAGTGGATACGCTTCCGATGAATGAGAACGGAAAAGTAGATAAAAGTGCACTTCCCGATCCTGAATCAGCTGGAATTACACCTATGGTCGATTACGTGGCACCGGAAACAGAAATTCAGAAAAAACTCGTGGAAATCTGGGAAGAATTGCTTGGAGCTGAGAAAGTTGGAATTAAAGATGACTTTTTTCTTCTTGGAGGGAATAGTTTGAAAGTAATCCGGTTGATTAGTAAAATCAACAAAGAATTCGGATTGAAATACGACCTGAAAGGAGTTTACTCCGAATCAACCATCGAATTAATCGCTGAGAAAATTCGAGTGGATACCTGGTTCAAAACAACCGACGCACAAACCGAAGAATACGAAGAAATTAAAATTTAAACACTAACACTTTTTACAATGATTATTTGTGGACTTAAACTAACCCACGACGGAGCAATTGCTTTGATTGATGATGGGAAATTGATTTTCAGTTATGAAATGGAGAAACTGAATAATAATGGTCGTTTTTCATCCTTATCTACCTACTACAGCAAGCAATTTGTAAGTGATATACTAGGAGAAAACGGCTACAGCATAGATGATGTGGACCAGTTTGTCATTGACGGCTGGGGAGATCACGATTCCGAAAACACCTCAAACCATGACTATCCTCCGTTTAAAACCATGCTACCGCAAAGCGAAAAAGAACGTTTCGAGATCGAATTGGCGGGATATGGTTTGCTGGTGAAGGATGAAAATATCCTGGAACGCAAGCTTTTTAACTATCCTGATTACAACTTTGAGTACAGCAGTTACATGCATACTGCCGGACACGTACTAAGCGGTTACTGTACCAGTCCGTATGCAAAACAAGGAGAAGATGCCTATGTTTTGGCTTGGGATGGCGGCATGTTCCCACAAGTGTTTTATGTGAATGCCAAAACCCGGAAGGTGTACAATCTGGGAACCATATTCCATGTGTTGGGAATAAGTTATGCGGCATTTGCAACCAACTATAAACCGTACAATAAGTATAACGTTGATGATGGATCAGTTGCAGGAAAGGTTATGGCATACATTGCCCTCGGGAAATGCAACGACGAAGCACTAGTAGAATTCAAGAGATTGTTTGAGGTACAGGAACAGGAAATTGCGTCCAGACCGGATCTTAAATCGAAAGAGCTTATTGCATATACCTCTAAACTTCTCTCTGAATTTGTCATCTATGGAGAATTAAACGATGTGGATGGCGTAGACATGATGGCAACCTTCCACGTATTCCTTCAGGATGTACTATTGGATCGCCTAATGAAACTTGTAGAAAAGCAAACAGATCGCATTCCGAATTTTTGTTTTGTAGGTGGGTGTGCACTCAATATTAAATGGAACAGCAATATTAGAAACTCCGGATTATTTAATGATGTTTGGGTACCACCGTTTCCAAACGATTCGGGAAGTGCCATTGGAGCTGCTTGCTGTGAAATGTTCGTTACGGAAGGGCGCCTTGCAATCGATTGGGACGTGTACAGCGGGCCTTTTGCCAAAGAAGGTGAATTTGACCATGAAAACTGGGCAAAGGCAGAGTGTAGCCTAACGGATCTCGCTCAACTATTGCATGAATATGATGAGCCGGTAGTGTTTTTGAACGGACGTGCAGAATTAGGTCCAAGAGCGCTTGGAAACAGAAGTATCCTAGCTGCACCGGTCAATCCTTCTATGAAAGAAGAGTTGAACCGCGGGAAAAACCGCGAAGCCTACAGACCGGTTGCACCTATTTGTAAAGAGGATAAAGCAATGGAGATTTTTACTCCAGGTTCCTCAGATCCGTACATGCTTTTTGATCACAAAGTTCGACCGGAGTGGCTCGATAAAATTCCGGCAATTTGTCATTTGGATGGTACAGCACGATTACAAACAGTTTCACGTGAAGGAAACGCTCAAATCTATGACCTGATCTCTGCATATGAAGCGCTGAGCGGAGTCCCTCTTTTATGTAATACAAGTGCAAATTTTAACGGAAAAGGATTTTTCCCGGATGTTAAAAGTGTGATGGAGTGGGGAGAAGTAAATATGATCTGGCATGATGGACATATTTATGCAAAACGAAATTCAACCATTTTCTCGACTTCAATTTTGTTCAAAAAAGACTTAAATCTGGCGTAACTGCATAGACAAATCCTAATACAGATTCAATGAAAGAGCTTCTTAAGGAACTAATTGAAAACGAAGTACGCGTTGACCTAGTCGAAAACGATCTTTCGGTAAAAATTTCGAAGAAAGGAATTCGCCCCGAATTGATCGAAAAAATACGGGATAGAAAAGCGGAATTGGTTAAATACCTTCAGGGACTCAAGGAAAATGATTACCAGAAGATTCCACTTGCGGGAGATAAGGAAAGTTATGCACTATCGTCGGCGCAATACCGTTTGTGGGTGCAGTGCCAATTCGACGAAATTAATAGAGCTTACAACATCCCAACCACCTACGTTTTCGAATCCGAGGTAAATCGCAACTCCATCGAGCAGGCTTTTCAAATGCTGATTGAACGGCACGAGATTTTGAGAACGGTATTCAGAAAGAATGAGGAAGGTGAGGTTCGCCAGTTTATACTTTCTCCGGAGGAGTTAGATTTTAGGGTTTCCTACCAAAACCTTGTCGGAAGCACGGATATTGAGGTGAAAACAGAAGCATTGCTGATCAGTGAAATGAACGACTTGTTTGATCTTGAAAACGGTCCGTTGATTCGTGTAAAACTCATTCAAATCAGCGAAAATTCAGTTATTCTGAGTTATGTTGTACACCATATCATCAGTGATGCATGGTCCATGCGGATCATCATGAATGAGCTCTTTCAATATTATGGAGCCCTTGAAGCAGGAGAAACAATCCAGCTGTCGCCCATGGAACTTCAGTACAAGGATTTTGCTGAGTGGGAGCAAAAAATCATTCACGGAGATCAATTTAAGTCACAAAAAGAATATTGGGAACAACAGTTTGAAGGTGAAGTTCCCGTACTTAACATTGTAGATGAAAAACCCAGACCTCCTTTCAAAACCTACAACGGAGATATTATTAGCAGGATCTATGACCAGAAAATACTCAACGGAATAAAAGAAATTCCCGGAGATTCTGGTACAACTTTGTTTATGAAGCTTCTCACTGCGCTTAATGTTTTATTGTATAAGTATTCAGGGCAACAGGACATCGTTATTGGAACTTCCATTGCAGGTCGAGAGCATCCCGATCTTGAAGATCAGGTTGGATTTTACCTCAACGCACTTGCGTTAAGAACAAGGTTTGAAGAGCATGAATCTTATCAGGAGATACTTGACTCTGTAAAAACGACAACGCTTAACGCCTTTGAAAATCAAACGTATCCGATCGAACAAGTAGTTCAAATCCTAAATGGACGTCGCGATATGAGCAGAAGTCCATTGTTTGATGTCATGATGGATATGAATGAAGGTTCAGTGGGTTCTAAGGGTGAAAATGAGGAAGGTGTTCAACTCAAAGCATACAAAGACTTTCAGGTTTCAGTGGGAAGTAAGTTCGACATGACGTTCCATTTTGTAGAGCAAAGGAATGGTCTGAGGGTGATGATGGAATTCAACACCGATGTTTATACGCCTGCCTTTGCCGAAAACCTTCTTACCCATTTTGAAGAACTTTTACGTTCAATAATAGCAGACCCCGCAAAACCTGTCTCGGCACTGAATTATGTAAAAGAAGAGGAGCAGAATTATTTGCTGCATGAAGTAAACAGTACCCAACAACAATTTGCTCAGAATGAAACATTGGTGGACCTTTTTGAGAAACAGGTGGTTCAGGCACCTGACAACCTTGCTTTGCGCTACGAAGAAACGGTTTTCACTTACGCCGAATTAAACGAGCGTGCGAATCAACTTGCAGATTATCTGGCGACAAAAGAAGGCATTGGTACAGGTGATTGCGTTGTACTGAACTTGGAACGATCCGAGTGGTTGATCATCTCCATTTTGGGAATTCTAAAAACAGGAGCGTGCTATATCCCGGTTGACCCGAACTATCCGCAAGACCGCATTGACTACATAATTGAAAACAGTGGAAGCGATTTCATGATTGACGAAGAGGAATTACACGCGTTCAATTTAATGAGATCCCGCTACAAAAAAATGAACAGGGAAGTGGCTGTTTCCCCTAACGACAGAGCGTATGTTATTTACACATCCGGATCTACAGGTCGACCAAAAGGGGTTATGGTTGAGCATCATAATGCTGTAAACTACATTGAATGGGCAAAACAGACATACCTAAATGAAGAAAAATGTCATTTTGGATTGTTTACTTCTGTTGCCTTTGATTTGACGGTTACAAGTATTTTTACGGCACTTCTCAGTGGGAATAGTATTGAAATAGTTGGCTCAGATGTAGAGTTAGACAAGGTCATCACCACCTATTTTTCTGCGGAGTCTCCCTTAAATATTGCAAAATTAACCCCATCCCATATTGATGCACTGGCAGCACTGAACCTCGATAAAACCAACGTACATACTGTAGTATTGGGAGGAGAAGAGTTAACCTTAAATCAGGTGCGTACGCTTCGAAGTCTTAACCCGGAAATTCGAATTTTCAACGAATACGGTCCCACAGAAACAACGGTTGGAGTGGTTGTTGAAGAAGTTCAAAAATCTCCTGAACGCATCTATATCGGTAATCCAATTGCCAATACAAAAGTCTATGTGTTAGACAAACACTTGAGTCTTGTTGGAAAGGGTGTTCAGGGAGAACTGTACATCGCCGGAGAACAAGTAGCAAGAGGTTATATCAACAACGAGGCGTTAACCGAAGAACGTTTCATTCAGAGTCCGTTTGATGAAAACGACCGATTGTATAAAACCGGTGATTTGGTAAAGTGGTCTTCGAACCGAAAGCTGGTCTTTTTAGGAAGAAATGATGACCAAGTAAAATTAAATGGGTACCGCATTGAATTGGGGGGAATCGAAAGTGCAATGCAGGAATATCCCACATTGAATGCGTCTGCTGTGATAATTAAGAACGGAGATGATTCCGGGAAACAGCTTATCGGGTTTTATGAAGCCACAGAAGAAGTGGAGCCATCTGATCTTAAAAAGCACCTTGCGAAGTTTCTGCCGAATTATATGATTCCGCCTTCTTTAATCCAGCTAGACAAAATGCCGCTAACCACAAACGGTAAAATTGACAAACAAGCTCTGGCTGAACATATTGATGAGAATGGAAAAGCAGAATACGCTGCTCCACAGACTGAAAAGGAAAAGCAAATAGCTTCGATTTGGGAGCTCGTGCTTGGACGAGAAAAAGTGGGAACAGAAGACAATTTTTTCGATTTGGGTGGAGATTCAATCAAAATTCTCCGATTGGTCAGCGAACTTCGCAAAACCTTTAATGTAGACCTTCCACTCGGTTCGATTTATTCGTTGAAGACGATTAAAGAAATGGTTGCATTTCTTGAAACAGAGTCTGGAACACTAGAAGAAAATAATAAGAAGAGAAGCGAGCAGGAAGTGCTTGTTAACAGAGAGTTTTATACCTTGAAAGCTTCCGTTCTTTCTTCCGGCAAGGTTGCGAACAAGTCAAACATCGAAGATGTCTATCCGATGAGCGCAATTGAAATCGGGATGGTTTACGAATCCATGGTTTCAAAAGGTGTTTACCACGACCAAATGGTGCACAATCGCTTCTTCCATAATTTTGATCTCGCCCGATTCGAAAAGGCGGTGAGCCTCATTGTTCAAAAACATCAGATATTACGCACAACGTTCAACCTTGAGGATTTTGATCGGGAAGTTCAGTTTGTACTTAAATCGATCGAGTTACCGGTAAAATTTGAATCACTCGAACACTTGAATGACGAGCAACAGGATGCAGAATTGGTGAAATTCCATCGGGATGAACTGAACAATTCCTTTGAGTTGTCCAAGCCCATGTGGCGCTTGAATATTTTTAAGCTTAGGAATGAATTTTATACCATTGTTTTCCAATGCCATCATGCAATTATTGATGGTTGGAGTGATGCGGCCTTCAATACCGAACTAAGCAATTTGTACCAACTTCTTGAAGAAAACCCTGATTTTGTTCCGGAGATGCTGGGCTCTAGTTACAGAGATCATGTAGTAGAACAAGAAGTCAATAGAAACAATGAACAAGTAGTCAATTTCTGGAAAGAGGAACTAATGGATTGTTCGAGGTTGGACATGTTTACCAATCAGATGATCGATGAAGGAGGTTCTGTTCGCATTTCAGCAGACGAGCTGAAGCATTTGGAAGCAGTTGCATCACAACTGGGCACAACGGTTAAAGTAGTATCCTTTAGTGCGTACCTGCTTACGTTGGATGCATTGAATTTTGAAGAAGAAATCCTTACAGGACTTGTTACGAATGTGCGTCCTGCAACGGAAGACGGAGATCAGATTTTGGGATGTTTCCTGAATACAATTCCAGTCAGATTTAAACCAGACAGGGGGTTGACTTTCCGCAATTTCGTGAAAACGGTAGATGAAAAGTTGCATCAACTCCGAGCCTACGAAAGACTTGGTTTAAGAGAAATCGCAGAAATTCATGGAGCAAATCATAATGCAGGAAATGCATTCTTTGACATGTATTTCAACTTTGTCGACTTCCATGTATATGACAAAATGGAGGAACGACAGGAAACGGAGATATTTCAGGAGGAAATAATATTGGATTACGACAGAAATGAATCTTCCAAAGTGCTGGCAAGAGGAAACACATTCATGGACTTTCACGTGTCACTCACAGGAGGCGTATACTCTGCAAATGTGCATCTGACCAGATCATTGAAATCCGGACTTTCTGCCAGAAGAATAGCTGAGATGTACGAAAAGGCGTTGAGTAGTATTTTACACAACACAGACTCATCTTTAGGTACGTTTGATGGTGTTTCGGATGTGGAAAGGCAACAAATGCTTCATGATTTTAATAACACCGCATTGCCTTATGAAAAATCAACGATTCAGCAATTAATTGCAAATCAGATTCAAAGAATGCCGGAAGAAACTGCTTTGGTATTTGAAGATCAATCGTACAGCTTTAAAGCATTGGATGAATGGTCCAATAAATTGGCAAATTACCTTGCAGAACACAACGGTGTTGCACCGGGAGATTTGGTGGGGATAAAACTCGAAAGATCCGAGTGGATCGTCTTTGCAGTATTAGCAGTACTGAAAAACGGTGCGGCATACGTGCCTATCGACCCTGAATACCCTGAAGATCGTGTGAAGTATATCGAATCTCACAGTGGTTATAGCGTCTGTATTGACGACGCGTTCATCCGGGAATTTAAGGAAAACGCACACGTTTGCTCTGCCCAGCACAATTTGGTGAAAGGATCACCGGAAGACCTGATTTATACCATTTATACTTCCGGATCCACAGGGCTACCGAAAGGAGTGATGTTGAAACAGGCATCTGTATTGAACTTGATGGCAGCTCTTGGTGAGCGGATACCGGTCAATCATTCAGATGTGCTACTAAGTCAAACCACCATTTCGTTTGACATTTTTGTAACGGAGATTTTCTACCCGCTTGTAACAGGGATGACATTAGTTCTTGGAAATGAAGAGGTGCAAAGATCTCCAAAGGAAATGGAGCGTGAAGTGTTGAAACAACAGGTAACCACTCTTCAATTAACACCATCCAGATTAGCGTTGATCCTTCAGGAAAACACCTCCGAATTATGGAAGAGAATCACGAATATAATTCTCATAGGAGAAGTTTTTTCGGATTCACTTTTCCGAGAGTTGACAAAAGTGTACTCGGGTCGAATAATCAATGCCTACGGCCCTACCGAAACGTGCGTTTATTCTACAATGCGAGCGCTTCGGTCAAATGAAAAAGTAGATATTGGAACACCACTTGCAAACACACAGATGTACATCCTGGATGAAGGTCTTAGAATGCGTCCGCTTGGAGTACTTGGTGAGATATGTATCGCCGGAGACGGACTTGCACTCGGCTACCTTCACAACGAGGAATTAACCGCAACGAAATTTGTTGAAAATCCATTCCATGAAGGCGAAAAGCTATACAGAACAGGCGATGTTGGAAAATGGCTGCCCGATGGAAACCTGCAATTTATAGGAAGAAAAGATGATCAGGTTAAATTGCGTGGTTACCGCATTGAACTTGGTGAAATTGAAAAGGTACTGATCTCGAATGACACGATAGACGATGTTGTAGTAATTGTAAGAGAAGTTGAAGGAGTGGATGAGCTTGTAGCCTACCTAGTAGCGTCAACACAAGTGGCACCTTCAGAATTGAGAGCTTTTTTAAGCAAGCAATTACCAGCGTATATGATCCCTGCGTATTTCATTTATCTGGAGAATATACCACTAACAGGTAATGGGAAGGTAAACAAAAAAGCATTGCCCGGATTTGATACAATGGAGTCTGGCGTAGCGGTTGAAATCCTTGCACCGGAATCGCTGTTGGAAGAACAAATTCTCAAGCAATGGCGCGTTGCGTTAAACGGGACAGAAATTGGTGTTGGAAATGACTTTTTCCTAAGTGGTGGAAATTCCATCAAGGCGATCAAAGCTTCTATCCATGCCAATGGACGTTATCCGGTAAATTTAATTTACCAGTACCGAACAGTGCGAGATTATGCCAAAGCGATCGAAAAACTCGAAACGAATACATTGGTACGATTGCACAATACGAGAGAGGAAAATCGACAGAATATGATTCTCTTTCCGTATGCCGGAGCTTCCGATGCGATGTATGTGAATTTGGCAGATGCGCTTAGCAGGAATTTCAATGTCTACATTGTCTCCTATCCGTGGCATTTCCTTCATGAGGATGTTGCGTATCTGGAAGGAGTTGAACTTAGAAACCGGATTGAAGCAGAAATTCGAATGAAGGTGAAGGGTGAAACCATTCTACTTGGAACCAGTGCCGGAACAGGTATGGTTGCAGCAATTGCAAGCAATTCTGGCAAAAATTCAATTGATATTTGCGGTTTGGTAATGTGTGCATCGTCATATCTGCCTGAATTATACACTGCAGAAAATCCGTGGTTAAACTACACTGATGCACAAATTGAGGTTGGACTGAATATCTCAGGAGACATCGAACATAGTACCAGGAAGCAAATTGTTGCAAACCTGCGACAAGATGGTCGCATCAGCTGGGATTTGATGTTGGCAATCGGTGCCACGAAACTTGACTATCCTGTTCATGTCATTTTGGGAGGAAAGGATTCTTCTACCCAACAAACCGCAGATTTTTCCGGCGGATGGAAACAGTTGTTTGAAGAGGTGCAAGCAGACGTAATTTCAGATGGTGGACACTATTTTGTTCAGGAAAACGTAGCCGAAGTTGTTGAAATAATTAAGACAACAACTCAAAAATGGGAAAAACACAGGGAATTATTGATTAACGAATAAACACAGAAGAATGAGTAGGACAAAGCTGTTTTGTATACCGTATGCAGGTGGATCTGCAATGATTTATAAAAAGTGGGAAGGATTGCTGGGCGATACTATTGAATTGATTCCTATTGAACTTGCCGGACGAGGAAAAAGATCAAACGACCCCTTGTATCAGGATGTACCGGAAGCAGTTCAGGATATTTTTTCAGTAGTTTCTCCTAAGATTCTAGACGGAAAACCGTATGCTTTCTTTGGGCACAGTATGGGAGCCATGTTGGCCTATGAGGTGATACAAAAAATTCGCGCGAATTACCTTCCCGAGCCGCAACATGCATTTTTTAGCGGAAGAGGGGCCCCGCATGTAAAGTCTAATCGCGAAAAGCTCTACCATGAAATGGAGGATGATGAGTTCAAACGTGAAATCATGAACCTGGGGGGTACACCAAAAGAGTTTTTTGACTACCCTGAGTTGGTCGATTATTTATTGCCGATACTGAAAAACGATTTTAAAATTTCGGAAATCGCAGAAAAAAGACAAGAAATAAAACCGCTAAACAGTGAAATCACTGTATTGGTTGGAAAGGAAGAAGACGAGCTTGAAGCGGCTTCGGTTCATGGTTGGATGCAACACTCAAAAAAAATGTGCACGGTACATTATTTCAATGGAGGTCACTTTTTCATCAATGACGAAGCGGAAACCATCACAAAAATTATCAAGTCGCATTTAAGCACCGAAAGGTTCGTTCACCGGGTTCTATAATTGAGATCAAAGAAAGAAAGTTCACACATGAAAAAAGCAAGTTTTCAGACCCTGGTAGAAATGATTACTGCCGTTAGCAATGACGGTGCAAATGGTATTTATTTTGTTGAAGCAAAAGAAGATATTTTTCTTTCCTATCAATCAATTTTTGATAACGCCAAAATTATTGCAGGGAACCTGCAGTCTCTGGGACTGAAGAAAAAGGACGAATTGATTTTTCAATTGGAGGACAATCGCGAATTCATTTCCTGCTTCTGGGCCTGCCTGCTTATTGGTGTTATTCCGGTTCCATTGTCGCTGGGAATTTCAGAAGGTCAACGAAACAAACTTGGTAAGGTCTGGAAAAAACTAAACAACCCCTATTTAATTACGAACCAGAAGGTTATTCCCAAACTTCAATTGAATGTAGGGGGAGAGAGAATGTTAGAGTTTGAGCAAGTCCTTAATGGCATGGCATCATCGTATGAAGCCAACATTCCTGATCCCGAAGACATTGCATTTGTACAGTTTTCATCAGGGTCGACTGGAAATCCGAAGGGAGTAGCGTTAACCCATAAGAACTTGCTAACCAATGTTCAGGATATCCACGAAGGAATACATTCCCCCGAATCAGGTGATTTTTTCTACAGTTGGATGCCCCTGACCCATGATATGGGACTTATCGGATTTCATTTAACGCCCTTGTTAATGGGTTGGACGCATTGGATTATGCCAACACCCTTGTTTATTCGTAATCCCGTCCTTTGGTTGCGAAAAATTCATGAATATAGAATCAGCTTCACGTCGTCTCCGAATTTTGGATACAGCTATACACTAAAACATCTCGAAAGATTCGAAGCCGACGAATTGGAATTGGACCTGTCTTCTCTACGAATCATTGTGAATGGAGCAGAACCAATTTCAGCCGAATTGTGCTATGAGTTTAACGAACGGATGAAAGTCTTTGGCTTGAAGCCGCAGGTTATTTTCCCGGTTTATGGACTCGCTGAAGCAAGTCTGGCGGTTACGTTTTCAAATCCGGAAGAATGTGTTCAAGCAGTTTCATTTGGAAGAGATAAACTCGGTGTCGGAGATCAGGTCTATCTAGAATCAGAAAACGGAGCCTCATTTGTTGATGTTGGTGTTTCGTTGAGCCACTGCAACATTAAAATAACAGATTTTGCAGGGAATCTGGTGGAGGATGGAACGGTTGGAAATATTGAAATTAGCGGGGGCAATGTTACCAGAGGATATTATAACGACCCGGATGTTTCCAGAAGTGTAATCGACGCGGAAGGTTGGCTCAATACAGGAGATCTTGGAGTTGTCTTCGAAAAGAGACTATACATCACCGGTAGAGCGAAAGATGTGCTTTTTGTGAATGGTCAGAATTACTATTCACATGATGTAGAGCGGTGTCTTGAAGTTTTGGATGGCCTTGAGTTAGGGAAAGCAGTTGTAACCGGATTTTTTGATTCCAATGTGCGGAGGGAAAGAATTGTTGCTTTCGTTCTCCATAAAGGAAATATGGATCAGTTTGTAGAGGTGGTGCGAAGTGTTAAATCACGCGTATTTGATGTGATGGGGTTCGAAGTGGACCTTGTTCTTCCTACACGAAAGATCAGTAAAACAACGAGCGGTAAGGTACAGCGTTTCGCCATGCTGGAATTGTATCGATCGGGAGAATATTCGGCAATAGAGCACGAGTTAAACGATCTCCTGGAAAAAAGTACGTCCAGCATCAACAACTATACAGAAGACCTCAATGATACGGAACAA
>Ga0302293_10000175_pt1 | contig 36990 bp, 34 predicted proteins | sample III_Fen_N2_2_FD_198758 | JGI IMG/M metagenome (GOLD analysis project Ga0302293, IMG submission 198758) | Peat permafrost microbial communities from Stordalen Mire near Abisko, Sweden - III_Fen_N2_2 | ecosystem: Environmental > Terrestrial > Soil > Wetlands > Permafrost | place: Sweden: Abisko...
CCGGTGATCGAGATCTGGCATATTCCCATTTATATAAAAAAATGGATAGCTGAATGGACTAACAAAACTGTATTTATACTGAACAACCAAAATGGTTCCCACGAAAAGTGCAAGACCCACCCCAATCGACACAAGAAAGTTCGCATAACGCAAACTTACCAGGTACTGAATTCCAATAATCGGAAGCATTGCAATAAAACTCTTCAAGAGTTCCTTGGAAAGGGCTTCGATCGGAAAACCTTCATGGGGAAAACTACCATCTAAAATTAGTGTTGGTAATGCTCCCAAAATGAACACACCGAGCAACAGCAACAAGAACACCAGTCCAGTCAATAAGAACAGTACTGTATACTTGGCGCAAAAGATTCTGGTGTATGATTGTGGCGTTGTATGAACCTGTTTCCAGTTGTTGTTTCTATATTCAACCTGAGCAATGAGGCTACAAATTAAAATAGCCCCAACCGGAAGGATGAAAGCTACAAACGGTTCAGCTACCCGCACATACTCTTGCATCCAGCCACCATGTCGGGCCGCCTCCAAATTGAGGTGGTTTCCAATGGCTATATTTCGGATTGTAAGCGCAATGGGAATAAGCAATGTTCCGAAAATGCTTAGCCATAATAAGGAGCTACCCTTTATTTTTAATATTTCTGAGCGAAGACTGTTAATGAATTTCATCTAGTTGTTTTTAGTTAGATTAATGAAAATCGATTCGAGGTCATCCTCCAAAAACTTCAGTTGATATACATCAATTCCACTACTTACCAACTGCTTATTTATTGCGGCGACTTCTTTTTTATCCGCTCCCTCCAATTGAATTGCTCCGGCAACTTCTTTTACTTCAGAGAACCCTAACCCTTTAATAATTTCCGATGTTCTTCCAGCATCTTCCGTTTCAATGATAACTGTCGCGTTTTTCTGCTTGAGGTTCTTTAGTTCGCTATATTTTCCTTGAAACACCACTTCTCCATGATCAATTATCGCGAGGTGAGTAATGATCTTTTCAATTTCTGCCAGCAAGTGGCTCGAGATAACGATCGTAACACCATTTTCTTCATTCAGCTTTTTGAGCAATTCTCTCATTTCAACAATCCCATTGGGATCGAGCCCATTAGTAGGTTCGTCTAGAATCAGCAACTCAGGATTGTGCAATAACGCAATGGCAATACTAAGCCGTTGTTTCATGCCGAGGGAAAATTGTCCTACTTTCTTTTTGCCCGTATTAGCGAGGCCCACTAGGTTTAGTACCTCTCCAATTCTACTGTCGGCACAACCGTAAACCAGCTGTAGAATTTTTAGGTTTTCAATAGCCGATAAATGGGCATAAAACGATGGGGCTTCTATCAATGAACCAACGTTTTGCAGTATTTCAATTCTGGACTTATCGATACTTTTTCCAAGAATTTGAATATCGCCCTTTTGCTTTTTGATCAGTCCAAGCACCAATCGAAGTGTGGTTGTCTTTCCGGCACCGTTCTTTCCGAGCAACCCGAAAATAGATCCTTTGGGAACCGACATGTCAATTCCTTTCAGGATGTTATCATCCTTACCATAAGAATACTTTAATCCTCGAATTTCAATACTGTTCATATATATTCTTATAGGGTTATTATCAATTTTCTTCCGGTTTCAATCGATCATTTCCTTCGGATGGTTTGTTTTTACGATCAACTTTAACAGTCCCGAAACGGTAAACGATACTTACGTTCACTCTACGACTATCTCTCTTTTGCAAACTAACATTTGATTGTCCATTCAGATTGATAGTGGTTGCTCCATAATCTGTGTACAAAATATCAGAAACCCCCAATACGGTACTCAGTTTGTTATCGAAAAACTTCTTTCTAATCGCAATGTCAATGGCTCCTCTTGAAGACTGTGTCACAACTCCTTCCGTAAATGGTCCGGTAAACCTTCCTGAAAGCTGAATTCTAAGTCCATTTGAAAGAATAAAATCATTGTTTATTTGACCTGCCACGGCGAATGTTTGTGTTTTAACCTGCATACTACCTACGTCTCCTTTCAATGTTGAATACATTGCCAGAGCTGTAAATTGAGTTCTATACCATTTCACAAATTGTTTTTGATAAAAGAACGTGTAGTTAATCATATTCTTCGCTGCGAAATTGATGGTTGTGTCAACGCTTACCTGACTCGATTGGGTGTAGCTATATTCATAAATAGAATTATTTGTACGCGTAAACCCGATACTATTGCCAATTGAACTATTGAGAAAATGCTCGAAATTCACATTGTGGCTATATTGTGGATTCAGGGTTGGTGCTCCTGCAATATAACTTAATTGATTTACAAAAATTCTACCCGGTATTAACTGCTGAAAACCTGGTCGATCAATTCGGTAGCTATACGACAATAGCATGATGTTTTTATCATTCGGTTGATAGTCTAAAGACAAATTCGGGAAGAAATTCAGGTAGCTTCGATTCAGTTTCGTGCTATTCGATCGGTTGGTTCCGGTAACAATAGTTTGTTCAGCTCTAAGCCCAACCGTTATCTTCATTTTCTCAAACGATCTCTTTGCACTTGTATAACCCGCGTAAACATCTTCATTATAATCATACAAATTGGTTAAAGAAGAGTCAACGGTAAAGGCTCCATCATTATAATTTCTCTCAAGCTGAAGTAAGTTGTTGCTTCGAATAGAGCTCATTTTTAACCCGGTGTTCAATTCCCATTTTTCACTAAACGTCTTTGTATAATCCAATGAATTCGTGAAAATTTTGAAATTCAGGTCTGAAGTTGTCAAATAACCGCGAGAGGTTAGTGATTGCGCCCCGCTTGTTGCGAAGAAGCTATTCGTATTCAGTTTGGGATACAAGTAATTGTAATACGTATAATCTCCAGAGTATTTAATGTTAGATCCCAACGTATCAAGTTTGTGAGAATAATAGAGATTCGCTGTCACGAACTTTTCATCTTCACTTCCTCCTGTTTTATCCAAAAAGTAATCATATCCCAAACCTGTGCTATCGGAAATGTCGGTCCTCGTTTTATTGTTCATGTTCGCTCCAACAAAGTTTCCATTCACATTAATTCCAATCACCGCGTTAGCAGATAAATCAACTTCTAACCCCGAATTGAAATTAAGTCCGGAATTTATTGCACTTCCATTTGTTTGCGTATTTATCAGTAAGGGTGAACTGTTTCCAATTGATCTGTCGAAGTTTGTCTGCGTCCACTGGTCTTTGTATCGATAAGATGCATTTAAAAATAGGCTTACCCGGTTTGATTTTGCATTGAAAGAACCTGAAAGAGCGTTTCTAAACTTTCTTCCCATACTTACCGTTTCATCAATAGATCCGTTGAATCCATTTGTTGATGACTTTTTTGCTGTAATATTAATTAGTCCTGAAATACCTTTTGAATCATAGCTAGCCGATGGGTTCTTTATTAACTCAATTGTAGCAATTGCATCTGCACTTGTATTTTCCAGAATGGACATTATCTGTTCTATTGGCATTTGTTGCAAACGACCATCAAACATGATTCCCACCCCGCTTTTTCCATTGATGAGAATATTTCCGGTTTCATCAATTGTCACACCAGGAACTCTTCGCAACATATCCAAAACGGAACTCCCGGCACTCATCAAATCATTTTGTACGTCAATGACCAACGCCCCATCTCGATACTTCATTAATGGTTTGTATGCAGTAACAACAGCCTCTTGCAAATCATTTACAACCAATTTAAGAACAATTGAACTCAACTCAATCTGAGAATCTGACTGAACAGCAATAACACTGGTGTAATTGTCAATATATCCGAATTGGGACGTTCTGACATAATATTCTCCGGCTGGAAAGTTTTGAAAATAAAATGTTCCCAAAGAATCTCCCATGTACCCCATTACAAACGAACTGTCCGAAGCTTTCAACAACTCAAATGTGCAAAACTCAGCGATACTCTGGTCTTCATAAAATGCCTTTCCTGAAATGCGACCTTGCCCATATGCGCAACCGAAAAAAGAAATGATAGTGAATGCGATTATAAATTTCATAAAATCTAATTTGTGATATAGTGTATGTGTTGTGTCTGTTCTGAAAATGCCTGTTTCTTCAGAAAGTAACAGTGGTATTCTTTATTTTTTTAATTTAATTTTTCCTTGTTATATAATCTGCTCACTTTGTGCTATTTATTCAACTAACTAATGACTCTATAACCAGTATTTTTTAAGTATTTATGAAATTTGCCTAAGTGTTCGCATGGTTAAACTAACCTCTAAAGTCCTCTATTAATTCAATTCCATCTATCAGATTTCCTTTATTGTAACGCTTAATACAGGATGCAAAAACAAACGTTTGTCTGCATTTTCAACATCTATTAATTATTCGCAAGGCTAAAAGAATTCGTCTTATTTCAATTAAGAATTGAATAGTCTGTCAGGCGGCAAATATAATTATATTACAATTACTCGATCTAGGGAAGTATGATAATTTTCTATTTGTTAATTGTTAACATAAATCACTTCCGCAGGTGAAATCTAAAACATTTTTTTTATGAACTAAAACGGCACACTCTTAATCAAAATGTGCCTGGTTGGAGTGTAAGCCGCCTAAAATTCGAAGCGATTAAAATAGAGAATAGTGCTTCATTTTTGGGAAGCGCATAAATGACGTTCTTCAAAGACCCAGATCTTCAGCACCTTAAAAGAACAGGAGTCTAGTAAGGCGGTAAACAACATCTATCGTGATCATACCAGCCTGAAGCTTACGCACGCTCAAGTGCTACATCCGTCTACGTGACTAATACTCGCTACTAAAATCGAATGAAACGGGTTGCTGAACCAGAATTAGACAAGCTGATATAATAAATTCCGGCCCCCAGCTCTTTTAGCAAAATGACATTTGAGCTGGATGAGATTTGTCCGTTTTGAATCAATTTACCACTAACGTCCGTTATCTTATAGCCTACCCATTCCTCAGAATTGGTTACCACATGTAAAACATCATTTGTTGGATTCGGATAGATACTGAATTCCTTTTCTACGTTTGTTGGTACACTTGCGAAACTTCCATCATCGGCGCCTACGCATGTTGGGGAAACCCTCAAATTGCCATCAATATCCTCTGTAACCAAAGTCGGTATTGCCACTGCTAATTCCGGATTTTGAACATGCAGATCATTCCGTGAATAAAACATCGGATTGATCGCAGTGGAATTCGTATTCCAACTTTCCGGAAATGTCGCAACATTGGCCATCGGAATGTCATATCCGTTTGTATTATAGTAATTATTATAATCTAAACGTGAAAATACACCTGTATAATCTAACCCAGAAGAGAAGTATTCATCGAGGCTATCTGCTTGTATGAGGTTATTTATAAATTGAATATGATTATTAGCCGGCATCCCTAAGCCTACAGCCGCTCCACAAAAATGGTTACCCGATTCGAAAAGGTTACCATACAGATTGATCGAGTTATATTGAATGTCAACATAACTATTGTTGGACAATAGAATTGCAGGCCCCCCTACTACTCCGTAAGAGGTCATATGACTTCCTACCGAGATGAAATTGTTGTAAATTTTCACAAGGTACCAAGGTGTTCCGTTCATACAGCTTACATATATAGCTGGGGCGTATCTTCCTTCTATTCGGTTTCTCATAACATGAATAAGCCCCTGACAATTTGTTATTCCTATTGCCCGGGTTTCCTCCATCTGCTCGTCCGGTAATCCGATGGTATCGTTTGTAAAATAATTGTTCTTGATTTCCAGTGAATCGCTCAAATAAACCACCCCAATTGCTGTGCTACGGAAATTGGAAAAAACAGAGTTCTGAATGCTAATACCAGCATCTGTGGATACACAATCACTGTGAAAACAAGACTCCAACGCATTAAAATAACAATTGTTGACCTTGATGTGTGATCCTCCTTGATTGATGTTTATTCCAATACCAGCTAAATAAGATAAATCCGCCGAACCCTCAAAAGAACAATGCTCAAATGTGATGTGGTCGGCATGATTAAGCCAAACTAAATTGTTGCTATGAGTAGTTGGATTAGAACCTGTTCTTGTAAAGGAGATAAACCGAAATATTAAATGGTGTGCATGTTCAATCTGTACCAACATGTAATTATTCCATTCGTCGGTATTGGGATAACTCAATTGAACAGATGCAGAGTCCCTTGATTCGGGCTGAAAAGTCACTGTATTTGTCCAAGATAATCCACTGATATTGTCTCCGCTAAAAACCAAATATTCAGTGTAAACTCCGGGACGAATATTAAAGGTTACCGGACCATTTACTCCTTGGGTAACTAATGCGTTTATAGCCGCATTAAAGGTTCCGTAATTTGGATCATTTCCTCCAATAGTGTACTCTCCACTTAACTGTGCATGTCCAACACTAACAAGAAAAAACGCACAAACAGTAAGATATAATTTCATACACAAGAAATTCGAACAACAAACGACCAAAGTGGAAGCTTAAATTTACGATAAATGAATGATGTTATTTGCGTTGTCCTACTATAATTTTTCTTGAAAAGGAATTTTAGAAAATAATTTAAACATTGGTTTGAAACGATGGATCATGAAGAGCGTTGAAAATAGATTGTCGGGCTCATATCAAATTGTGGCTGGAGCATGTTCGAATTTTCTGATAGCAATCGGAATCGCTACAAAAAGAGAGGAGTTTAGTGACCCACATCGTACTCGTTGTTTATTGCTTCAATTCTCATTCCTTACTATTGCTCCTTTTTATAGTTTTACTATAATTTACAACTTGGAAAATGTCAAAACTTGGGTGTCAATGTGGGCATGTAATTTCAGATACCACTGATTTTATTGCATATAAAGCTCGGTTTCTTCGCGACGAGGATTCGGAAATACTGGATTTAATAAATGCTGATATCTGTTCCTTCATGGAAGCCTACAAAGAGGGCAAAAAAGCAGAATGGATTTCTAATTATTTTGGAAAGAATGCTGATAAAAACATGCGCAATGATTGGGTCATTATGAATATTCAATCGCATTACGAAGTACCGCATGAAGGCGTAATGTATCAATGTGAAAAATGTGGAAGAATTAAAATCGAAACTTTGCTAGACAACTACTACGCATCATTCGCACCTGAAGGTGAGAACTGGGAAAATGTATTAAAAGGGAAAAGGAGAAATTAATCCCTTCAGCAATTCTTAGCAATCTTACTTAAATCCTATTCCAAAAAAGAAAGCCCTACTTTTGGTTCATATGAAATCAGAAATTAAATACATTGAACTAAAAACAGGTGGACATAGCGGTCCTGCCTGGATAGGATTAGTCAGTTATTCGAAAAGTGGAAGAACCGTTTATTTTAATGGTAAAGCATTCCAACGTATCGGTTCTGCAAGAGTAAGAGGTAATTTCTACGATATCGAATCAATGGAAGAGTATTGGATTTCAGGTGTGAAGAAAGATTTGACTGACAGGCACCAATTCGGGACAGGAAAAATACTAGTAGAAGAAAGAATTGTAGCCGATTATTTGAAACAAATCAACATGGAGTTCTTAGATAAATCCAAGTTTGAAATTGGAACCGTGATTCAGGAAATTCCTGCGGAACGAATCAACGCCTTGGAAAATCAAACCATTGAACAAGATGCTGATGCGCTGATGGAAAACAAACGTTTCAATAACCCTTCTGAATTCTCAGATGCCGAATTGGAATACTTCATTGAGTACTACAAGGATAGCTCTATTAACAGTCGTTATTTAAAAGGCAGAAAGTTTTCACGAAACAAAATGAACGAGTTGATCTTCGAAAAGAACAAACGAGCAACCAAAATAATCTCATAACAATTAATTGGATTTCATTTGATCCAAACCCTCCCATAGCTGTACATCCTGTTTTCGCAACAACAATTTCCATGAACAGTTATCAACGTTTTCAGGTATTTGGTCTCTCAATCGCCTTTTTGCTGTGTTTTTTCGCAACGGCAACCGCCCAAGAATTTGATCCGAAAGGAAAAACATTCAGAGTGAAAGAGGGAGAAACCTGTAAGATGATGTCCGACGGCGGATGCACGATTTATTACTACCGCTTGCTACAATTTGTTGGTGATACGGTTTTAGTGTCTCGTAAAATAGAAGCTGTTTGCATTCCTGAATTCAGGGAAGAAGGTTATGAAACCATGTATGACCGTACGACTCAAAAACACAAGTGGATTTCCGTTAATGGAACAATCTGCCTAGAAGGATTCACCGAATTTGAGCTCATTCCCAACCAATCAAATCAACTTACTGCAGTAAGTAATGTGAACGGATCAAAAGAAGAACGGTTGTTATTCGAAGAAGTGAAGCAGTAATTCTCGACCGGCTGAAATTTGATCATTCCTTGCCACGATTTCAAAAATTCCTTTATTTTAGAGTCGTTTTTTCAAGCTATTCATTATGAAATCTTTGACCATTGCCTTTGTTCACGGCTACAGCGTTACCAACATCGATACATACGGCGAAATGCCGAACCGCCTGATGCGCGAAGCATCGACCTACGGCTACCAACTCAATATTCAACACCTTTTTCTGGGTCGGTACATTAGTTTTAATGACGAAGTCCGTTTGGAGGACATTGCTCACGCATTGGAGCAAGCTGTGCAACAGCAGATTGTGCCAAATTTGGGGAAGGATGAACGGTTTGCGTGCATTACGCATTCTACCGGCGGACCGGTTGCCAGAACTTGGTGGAGCAATTTCTACAAAGGTCAACCGAAAACGTGCCCAATGAGTCACCTGATCATGCTGGCTCCGGCCAACCACGGATCGGCATTGGCGCAACTCGGAAAAAGTCGCTTGAGTCGGATCTCGTCATGGTTCAATGGTGTAGAACCGGGTCAACGGGTGCTCAACTGGCTGGAACTCGGAAGCGATGACGCCTGGAAACTCAACAAAGACTGGATCTTGAACGGACAGCCATACATCGGTCCGGATGGGATTTTCCCGTTTTCACTAATCGGGCAAGATATCGACCGCAAACTCTATGATCACTTGAACTCGTATACCGGCGAATTGGGAAGCGATGGTGTGGTGAGAACCGCTTCGGCCAACCAAAACAGCCGTTACGTGAAGCTCACACAAGCAGCTCCGAAACTGGTAAACGGAAGTTGGCAAGCCAAAGATCTCGTTATTTCCGAATTTAAACAAGCGCCCAAAACGCCGTTCCGTGTGGTGACCAACAAGTCCCATTCGGGTGATACGATGGGAATTATGAAAAGCGTGAGTAGGGAATTGAAAGACAGCAAAAGTGCAGAAACCGTCCAATCGATTTTCCGTTGCATCGGTGTTACCACACTCAAAGCCTACGAGCAATTGACAACAGATTTCGATTCGGAAACGGCAGCAGTTCAACAAAAAGGACTCGTGGAAGTCGATAAAAAACTCTTCGGGAAAAAGTACTTTATCCACGATCGGTATTCCATGATCCTGTTCCGTGTGTTTGACTCAGAAGGCTATCCCGTAACGGATTTCGACCTCATCCTTACCGGTGAAAAAAACGATCCGAATGCGCTTCCTACAGGCTTTTTCGCCGACCGCCAGTGTAATTCTATCAACAAATCTACGGTTACGTATTTCTTTAATTACGACGTACTTCACGGAAGACCACGCATTGTTTCAGGAGATGTAAAACTCGACGAATTGCCAGGTATGAAACAACTCGGATTGATTATTCGACCGCGGCCCGATAGCGGTTTCAGTCGTTACTTGCCCTGTGAAATTGTGGCTTCGAAGGACTTATTCGAAAAAGCGTTTCAGCCGAATGCTACTACCATGATTGACATCGAACTGCAACGGGTGATTAGCAACGAAGTGTTCCAGTTCGAGCATTTGACAAACGAAAATAAAGGTCCGGATATGGACTTCCATAAAACCGATCCGGGAACAGGGATTGTGGGTTGATGGAAAAAATATAGAACGAGGAAAGGTTGCCGGAGTTGGTAACCTTTTCCCATTTTTACATTCTATCCTCACAAATTACCTACTTATGCGATTGCTCTTTCTTCTCCTCTTCGTCTCAACATCTGTTTTCAGCCAACAAAACGATTCGCTAACCGGACCGGTAAATGTAATCGACGGTGTTTACATTCCTGCATACAACCCATGCACGTATGATTCCATTGCGCGTTTACACAACAATGCAACGTTCGTCATCACCGATTCCAGCACTTACAATTACACTTTTCAACCCGGAACCAAAACCTATCTTGAACTAGGAATACGAACTACCAAATGCCGGTGCAGTGATTGTCAATCATCCAATCACGTGATCATCGACCTCACGGAACTGCCCGATTCGGGCGAAATGGCACTTTCTCCGGAAAACCTTACCTGGATCAGATGGAATTCATGGATCATGCCGAAAACGGAACAGTTCATTGAGGGAGCGCTGACCTTGAAAGGAGATGCGGTTTCCTTGAAAATTTTCTCTTATTACGATGAGCGTCGACGAGTGGTTTGTAATGATTACGAGGTGGAGATGCGGTTGGGGGAGTGATGTTTTCCTAGTTGAAGTCGAAATAACCTTCTTATAATGAGAAAAGGTTGCCGGAGTTGGTAACCTTTTTTGGTGTAATTGTTTATTTTTTGAACTGAAATCAGCTTCATCGCCTCAGACCGAAGGGATTGAGGGAGAGGACTCCAACTATTTATAGTTCGATAGATTTTTCTTTTAGTTTTGAAAACAACTTGCTGCATGAAAAGACGAAATAAAATAGTGATAACTCTTACCATAATGTCTCTGATGGGTTTATGGGGCTTGTTTTTCATCAATAAACACTATTTCATAATCTGGAATGCCAATAACGTTACTGTAATTACGCAACCTCCTTTAGACTCGAAAAAAGTAAAAATTGAGTTTGGCGTTAGCGTAAACACAATTAATAGAGCCAATGATCTGGACCTTTTTAAAAACAGAAGTAAATACATCGTTGTTTACAATGGGCAAAATCTAACTGAAATAGACAACGAGTATGGTGAAAATGATTTTCTCATTACTTACGATGATCTCTACTATCTTTCTTTCCGACATTTTAAATTGCATAATAGAAGTCAACATGACTACCTTTTCAAATTCAGTAAAAAGAATGGTGTTGTTACAGTAGAGGTAATCATCAAAGGTAGGGATCAAATGACATTTAAAATGAATATGATTCCTATCAATAAAAGTAAAGATACCCGATGTAATGTTCCAATTAAAGAAGCGGGAGTAGTTTATGATGGTGTTACACTCCGAAAATAACGAATCGTTCTAATTCAGTCTTTCGCCAAACCAGAAAAAATACAACTAACAACCATCCTATTTACAGCATATTTGATTGAATAATCCGTTACACCTTCAACCAAATCACCGCACCACCTTCATTATCATTTTGGGTTGTATCGTTGTCGATACTAACTCCCGAGACTGGTGATCCCAACGTTTGAATCATCTGGTAGCCACGATTTGGGATCTCCGGAACATTACTCAATGATTCCCAGTAATGTTGAAACGGAAGATTCTCATACAATTGTGTTCCGGTAAGTATACAATTGGCTCCCACATAAATGCCGGGCACATACCCTGCAGCGGCAACCGCGTTGTACCAAGCAGTGCAATAATCGATCACCTGTTGGGCCGAAGTTCCGGTTGCAATGCCTTCCAAATCGCACCACAGGTTCATTCCTTGCGGCAAACCGATAGAAGCGGCATTTGAAGCAGCATTTGTTCCGTAAGTTGTACCCAATGAAGTACTCGGAACCCACCCCGGATTGAGCACATGCTGAACCGCGCTCAATGCCAGTCCTGCGTTCAAAATAGTAGTAGCTTCATTAAAACTCAGATCGTTGGTATTCTGACCGTTGCTTAGTGAAAGGTAACGAATGCAAAAGGAATATCCAGTTGTTATAAACGCAGCGGCTTGCTGAGCGTTGATCACCGTATCGGTGTCGAATCCGCGTAGGTTCGGTGCCGCGGTTTGCACGGTTCCCGGTAATTGTGTTGTGGTAGAAGTTGCCATTTTAGTTGTTTTTAAGATTGTTTCATTGTAGCCAAGTGAGCAGCGAATTTTTCCAAGTGATTGACTACTTCACCCGTACGCAAGTTGATGGTCTGAAATGCTTTTTGCGCCACACAAGCAGGTGAACCTTCATCCACATTGATAAAGATCGATCCAACCAAAATCAGGTGTTTTCCTCTAAAGGTATCACGCGAGTGGTCGATCAATAAATGAATGCGTTCTGCGATGGCTTCGTACATTACTTCGGTAGCTTCTCGAATCGGATAAGCAGCGGCTTCAATGCGTTTTTTGTTCAGTTGAAACAAGCTCACAATCGTATCTTCCTGATAATCGAGTAACGACGGTGGCTGAGGAACTTCTCCCATTTTTTTCAAAGCTGCCTGTGCCGCCCCACAACAATCCGAATCATGATCTTGCCCAGCTCGAAGCACTTTTCCGATGACTCCTTTTTCGGTAACCCCAATGTGCGGCCCGAAATAAATGAGCAAAGCGCCTTCTTCCGGCATGTGGTGCGCAAAAGCCTGCATTCCAGTGAGGCCCGTAAACGGAAAACCGTCTAAACCGCCAAGGTAAAACGGTCCTAATAAACCGGTATCTGTAATGGGAAATTGCATGGCGTTGATGTCGTCGCTACACACGCTGTTGGCCGCCATTACTTCTTCGGGCTTGAAGCCGATTTGTTGCAGGTAGCGAAGAATTTCATTTTCCTGAACTTCTGCATAAAACGCATTTGGGTAATAACGACGGATTGTTTGTAAATAGGGTTGTGACATGGTTCTTCTTTTAAAGTGAATAGCAACAAATCTATTCAAAATGGGCTTTCGAAACAAGCGTATAAATACCTGTTTTGCAACCATCATTCACGGCGCAATTTTTGCAGAAAGGTTCCCAAAAAAAATCAATGAAATTAGCCATCTCAGCTTTTTGTGCACTTGTTTTTATCGTCTTCGTGAGTTATCGGGCTACCAACGAGAAGACAGCTTCGGGCGACAAAAACACCTACACGAGCATCGAAGACACGCTTTACCTTCCGTTTGACACAGCGCGAGTTTTGGCGCTTTACACGATTCCAACCAAGGTAGATCAAATCGATGTATTGAAACACGAGGTCATTCCGGATTTGGATCCTGAATGGGATACGCTGGAAGTTGAATACCACATGATTGCCTGTGACTGCCCCAATTGGTATGATGTCGCGCTTACACCCGATGAGCCGACCAGCGAAATGAGCCCTTCTTATGCGTATTACATCGAACCGGCATCTCCCGAATTAAAATTGTTTCAAGGCTTTCAACAATGTCGCGTACGATTGATCGGAAAACACTACAAACAACAAGGATGGCCCGAAAATCCGGATTTCATGGATCCCATCCACCCCTCGGAAATGTGTTCCGTTATTACGCTTATGAATTGGTGTTTCCTGCTGTAATTTGGGGACCACAATACCATACCGGAAGGCGCCAATTTCCATCCGACCCCGAAGAATTGATCATGGCTACCAACTTGATTCTTCAGAAAAAGTAAACTTTTTCAACCGTTTATCTGCCGACCGGCAAAAACTACCACTTTTAAAAACAGGTATTTTTACCCTACCAGAGTAATTTGTAGCGTTGCATATTTGATACTTAAAAACACTACACTATGATGCCAAATTACGGTGTGCTCAAGGCACAAGTGCAAACAGACAACGGTGAGTTTACATCGTCTAAAACAGGAATGTCGCACTACAACCTCATCACCATTCTCAACGATCAGGAAGAATACCAGGTAAACATCGATATTCAGTCAGATTCCAGTCCAAATGTGAGGCTTTACTCCATTGACAACTACACCAACCCGATTGTAACGCAGTTCGACGGACTTTCAAACGGCTTCAATCCGTTGGTTTCACAGAGCGGAACACTCGCGTTGGATTACATCCGAGAGACCCTTTTCGACATCACCCAATTGGAAAATGCCACACCGGTTTCGGCCGAAGGATTGAGTACTACTTTGGATAAATACCTCGAAAATCAGGAATATGTGGTTGTTTTCGGAACGATGTATTCCGATCAAGACAGCGACAAAAGCAGCTACGGTCATCGCCGTTACCAACAAAACAACAGCTTGCCTTCGCAGGGAGTTCACAATGTGCATTACAATCAAGGAAGCGTAGGCGGACATAGCACTGACAATGGCATTTATCAAGACGGTGCGTTGTTTGTGAAAATGCCCGACGCCAGTTATTCGGCCTTTTTCTTCGCGTTTTCAGAGCAGTGTTTCAACACCGATACCAATGGCGATTGCATCAATTCTTGAAACTAGGGTAAAAACAGGTGTCGGTTGCGAATCACGTTCACAAAAGACCACACATTGAGAACAACCAACACGCCATAAATCACCATTCCGATATGCAAATGCGGTGTCAATCCGGCTCCATCGCTATTATTGGAAACGCCACCAATATAAGCCAGCATCCAAAACGGAAACAACACCAATAGCAGTGCCTGAAGAATCAACAACACGATCGCATTGGAAGCCCGCGAAACGAATAATCTCCACAATCCAAGCAACAAGAAAATACCGATGAAAAATCGTTGAAAGTTAACTGCAAAACCTATTCCCCACCATGACACGTCTTTGCCCGTAATGCCTCCACCGTAAATGTACACATGCGGCACAGTTGGTCCATAAACTTCGTATCCCCCGCGACTTACTTGCAGCCACACGATCGGCACAAAAAGAACACTAAGGGTCAACATGCTGGAAAGGAATAAGGTGTGTTTATGGTTGATGTTCATGGGAGGTATTTCTTACGATAACGTGATTTTAGGATAAGAATTGCACTGATTGTTAGCTGATTAATTGCGGAATACCACATTTTTTTAGTTAAAAAATACCGTAGAAATACTGATGCCTATTCCAGAATTAAACTGTTACTTGCGGTCCGCTATTCACTTGATAATGAAGGTCATTTGTCCACTAAATGTACCTCTAAACTGTGTGCTTTTTACTAAAGTGACACAATGGCTTGATTGTCATGAATAGCCATTATTACTCATTTAAAAAATAAAATTCTTATGGAAAAATTTGGAACCGGAGCCGCGCAGGCTATCTGGAAATGGTGGAATGACTTTTGGGAGAGAAATGTCAGAGATAAAGGTTTTGTAGGGATGTTGGCTGGGATATTTCCATTCATTATCACAATTATTGGGGTAATCATTACAGGAATCATCGACATTTTTGTTGAGTTCTTTGATTGGTTTGGAGGATTGTTCAATTCCAAAGACGATGACCGAGCCAGAGATACCATCAACAGCAGATCTTGTGCTCAATTGAATGCACTTTCCAACGATCAGTTAATTTCGATGATCAACTCCATGTTAAGCGGTCCAACCGGCGATGACGACGAAAATGCCATGCTAAAATTATTCAAATGTCTACCGTGTGAACGTCTTCACGGTATTGTAAACAGTGTGGGACTTGAACTCATTCAAGACAATTTTCAGGGAAGTGAATTCGACGAATTACAATTGATTTTAGGTAACTGTTCTATCATTAGTTTTTCTTCCTGGGACGACGATGCTACGCGCCTTTTCGTAAGTAGAATGAATTGCGGGCAAATCAATGCTTTGTCAGATTCGATCATCCGTGATTTGATCAACAATATGCTCAGCGGATTTACCGGCGATGATGATGAAAATGCAATCTTAAAACTACTTGGTTGCCTTTCTTGTGCACGTAAACAAACAGTGGTCAATTTAGTGGGATTAGGAAACTTACAATCGGCTATAGACGGAAGTGAATTTGATGAACTACAGGTAATGCTCGGAGTATGTGGGATCATTAACTTTTCATCATGGGATGATGATGCATCACGCCTTTTTGTGGGTAAAATTAATTGTGCACAAATCAATGCTTTGTCCGATTCTGTCATACGTGATTTGATCAACAATATGCTTAGCGGATTTACCGGTGATGATGATGAAAATGCAATCTTAAAACTGCTGGGTTGCCTTTCTTGTGCGCGCAAACAAACAGTGGTCAATTTAGTGGGATTAGGAAACTTACAATCGGCTTTAGATGGTAGTCAATTTGACGATTTGCAGGTAATGCTCGGAATATGTGGAATCATTAACTTTTCGTCATGGGATGATGATGCAACACGCGTATTTGTCAACCATGCTTCTTGTGCACAAATCAATGCGTTAACCGCACAAAACCTGCATCAATTGTTTCGCAATCTTATTGAAGGTTCTTGCGGTGATGACGATGAAAACGCAATCAATAAAATCATGCAATGCACCGATTGTGCAAAAATTCATGCGGTTTTGGCCATGAGTGGAACACACTGGGATGATTTTGACGACGCTATTCAAGGTTCAGAATGGACCGCATTTAAAAGCATCATGAATTCACGTTGCGGAATTACAGGATAATCCTTCTATTAACTTCAGGAAAGCGCAGTTATCTCGGTAATTGCGCTTTCTTTTTTCACTCCCCCTTCCCTTCTTCCGTTTCCTTCTCCATTGGATCGAGTGGCGCAAAAGGATAATTACCGAAAGCCAAAGACAGGCGGTTGATGCCGAAAACACGTCGCGTATAGTGATTGGAAAGAATGATCATACAAACCGTATCGGAGCGCATGGAAGCATAACAACCCGTATTGCCGTGCCACCAGCCTGTGTGGAAAAAAAACGGTGTTTTGCCTTTTTCTTCTCGGATACGAATGCCCAAACCGTAGTTGGCTTTTCCGGGACGCTCGTAGCTGTAGCCTTTGAACATTTCGGCTTTCATTTTTTTACTCAGAAAGTCGTTTGAATAGGTTGCTTTATCGAGTCGGAGTAAATCGCGGGCGGTAGTGTAAAGGTTCTTATCGCCGTAGACAAGATCGAGTTCCGTCACTTCTTGCAACACACCGCGCGAATTGTATGAAAGTGCCATCGGAAGGCTATCGCGATCCGGTTCGTAGATAAACGAATGCTTCATCTTCAAGGGCTCGAACACCAATTCTTCCATGGCTTTCGGGAAACGTCGTTTGGTCACTTTTTCAACGATCAGCGCTAGCAAGGCATAATTGGTATTGCAATAGGCAAATTGTGTATTCGACGGGAAATACAACTTGGGATGATAGTGTTTCAGAATGCGCAGAATACGTTTATTGGTCAGTGGTTTGTCCGGCGGACTAATCTCTTTGGGGAAATACCCGTAATACGGAATGCCACTGCGGTGATTGAGCAACATGCGCACCGTGATGCCTTTGTACGGAATGTCGGGCAGATAATGCCGAATATCTTGATCAAGTTTAATTTTGTGCTGATCGACCAACCGCAATACCGCTATGGCTGTGATGGTTTTTGAAATCGATGCTACGTGAACCGGCGTTTCGGGGCTGAATTTCAAGTCCGTTTTTTCATTGGCGAGACCTTGGTAGCGTTCGTAAATGATTTCACCGTTCTTCGCAACTAGAAACATGCCGTGAAAAGCTTTCAACTGCAGGTGGTCATAAAAAAATGCCTGGATGGAATCGCGGTGTTGGCGGGCAAAATTGTTAGGCAACGGATTAAATTCCGGATCGAACAAAACCTCCGCCTCCGCTTTTAATCGTTTACGGTGCTCGGTTTTTTGAAACGCATAGTATGCAACCGACGCTCCGATTAGTAGTACAACCAAGATTCCCAAAGACCGTTTGCCCGTTGTTTGTTTCCGTTTCTTCATGCGAAAGACAAAGATAGAAGGAATGGTAAACTTCAATTAATTTCTTTTATTTTAGACCCAACTATTATTTAAACAACGACTTATGAGCGACATTATTGACTCAAACAACTGGAACAATTCCGGCAGAAGAGAGCGAATTCCCGGATCGGGCGGCATATTGGCCATGGGAATTTTAAGCATCGTATTTTTCTTAGGTTTATTAGGCCCTATAATGGGCATTATCACTTTGGCAACTTCCGGAAGCAAAGTGCAGATGTACCATGATTTTCCGGATCGTTACGATGAAGCTTCTTTCAGACAAGTTAAATCGGGACGTACCTGTGCCATTGTCGGTTTATCCTTATCCGGCTTTGCACTTATCATTATATTGATGATCGTGGCCGCTAATTCTTAATTTTTTTCAGCACCAACAATCGTTCCACGCGAGCGGTTGTCGGTGTTAGAACCCGCTTTTTATCTACCTAAAATCCAGTCTTATCAAAACAGCACATCCGTTAGTACTCATTGTAGCTTTAGCTCTGTTAGCGCAGTGTCAATTGAAGCCGGTTGTGCACTCTAACATCTCTTCACCTTCACCCGATAGCACAAGTACCGAAACCGAAAAATACGTAGACCCCATCGATAGCATACACGTGATTGATCTGAAAAACAATTACAGCATCGAACAGCAATTTTTTTCGATAATCATTCAATATACATTGGTGAAAAAAGTAGGAAATTCGGTTGCGAGGCTAGACTCCATTACGACCTACCGCGGTGAAGATTTTTATTACCGTCAAGGGAAACTCAGTTATGACTTTAACAACGACTGGTGTGTTTTTGGAAGTACGGATAGCGGCTCAAATGATAGTGACGTGACCATCTATTATGTCCGGGCTGTTGACAACAGACTAAAAATAATACTTGAATTTCATGCCGTTTCCCACTATGTCACTACAGGTGAAACTCCAGTAACTTTAGCATTTATGAAAACAAGTGTTCAATCGGCAAATAAAGGTCAAATTCTGTTGGAAAGCGATTATTCCTTTGGCGACCTCGATGAAGATGGTAAAAACCTAAAGAATGAAGTTCACTTAAAGGACATCGTCACTTTTGAATTTAACGTTTCAACAGGTGTTTTTGAATTCGAGAAATGCAACAATCCACGCTTTTCAAAAATCTGGAAAGGCGAGTCTTTCCTTGATGTAATTCCTCTTTAGTAAGCGTAAACAACTTCGTTCCATCTATTTTTCGCGAGCGGCTTAGAAATAGCGTCAATGCATTTTTGCTTACTTTTTAGTCAGCCTGAGGCTGAGAAAAAAGTAAGATTACCACACCCTTCTCCTCAACTCTTCATTCTGCTTGCGCGAAACGGGAATTGTTGTCTCGATTCCTTCCAACTGCAATTTATACCCTTGGGCATTGCCCGACACATTGGTAATGCGATTGCAATTGACCAGGTAACTTTTGTGCGCGCGGAACATACTCGGAATGGTAGTTAAAGCTTCTTCCTGCGCTTTGAGAGTAGAACGTAAAACCGCTTTTGTTACCGTGTTTTCTTTTCGGTAAAATACCGTTACATAGTTGTCGGTTGCTTCGATATAAAGCAAATCATCAGCATCGATGGTAAATGCTTCGTTTTTGTTATCGGAAGGAAGTGTTACAGGCGAATGCGTTACTTCCAGCGGATGCAGGTGCGTTGTTAATTCGGTTGATTGCTCGCGGTACATCCGATTGAGTCGCACTTCGCGCAGCAAGGTAGAAACAGTGATGGGAAACAACCCAACGGCCACCGTGTAGACTTCATAGGTCAGAAACAATTGCCAGGTCCACTGTTCCATACTCAGCCAAACCACATATACTGAATTGCCCAAACCGATCACCGCACAATGAACCGACGACCACAAAATTTCCTTCCCGACCGTCCATCTTTGTTCCTGAAAAGCTTTTGGGAATAGTAATGGTGCCAACCCGTTGAGCAAGACGATCGCCAACATACACCACACACCAAAACCAACGCAAACAACAGCTCGTTTGTCACCCAATGTTTGAATTCCGAAGGGTTGAAAGAAAAACAAAAACGCCCCAACAAACAACCCGAATAACAGCGCAGTTGTAAGCAAGCGACGTAAATCAAACTCATGAGGATATGGACGACGTAAAAAAGACAACATGATTGTTTGCGTTTGCGGTAAAAATAGGAAAATGCATTCGTTGGCTATTCATTTGGGTTGTTAAGACGAATATTCGCCTTGTCATTTCATCCCAAAACCAGACAAAACATCCCGAATAGCAAGCAGAAAATCCCAAACGATTCCATTGGACCCATTGAGCTTGTAACTTGGTTCGGGTTATACCAAGTTTGCAAGAAAAAATACCGTTATGAAATTGTTGATTACCGTCGTTTTAATCATCCATGTAGTCGCAGGATTTGCCGCTTTAGGATTTGGACTATGGGCCATTCTTTCTAAAAAAGGACAGCGCACACATAAACTCACCGGACGAACCTTTTTTTACCTCATGCTCATTGTTGCTTTATCGGCAGGAATTGTTTCGACCATTAAACTCAACGAGTTCTTGTTGTTAATAGCCGGATTTGCCGCTTACCAAAATATCGGCGGCTACCGTTCGGTGAAAAACAAAGGTCTCAATCCAAACTGGATAGATTGGTCGGCAACCGCATTGGGGTTGGTAACCGGCGTTTTTATGATTGCTACTTTCAATACCGTGCTGTTGGTATTCGGCAGTATTTGCCTTTCATTGGTAGTCGTTGATTTGCGGACGTATTACGCTGTTTTTGCTGGGAAAACAATTCCGAAACTGGCCTGGTTGGCGCGACACATTGGGTTTATGATGGGATCGTATATTGCCACGTTTACAGCGTTTGTAGTGGTGAATGTGCGAAACGTGGAACCAGCCTGGATTCCGTGGTTGGCTCCTACAGCAGTTGGTGTACCGCTTATGCAGTATTGGACGTGGAAGTATGCGCGTAGGAAAAACGCAAAACTAATTATGAATGATTGAATTATAAAGGATTACCGGAATCCCTTCTTTATAATTTATAATTCTTCAATTGATAATTCAATAGATAATTCCCTATGGTCGCAACCGAATATTCGGATCGCATGGATCACACGGAATGTGAATGGTAAAATCTTTGATGTTGTCACTAAACGGCGGAAGCACTTCCAGCGAAGCCAAAACGGTAGTCAACCAAGCACTGCAATTGGGATCGTATGTAAAATTTTCTTCTTCGGTATTGAAGCGTTTCCCCGGACGAAGCTCATAGTTCCCTAGCGGCAATTCAACTTCGTAGTGTCCGTGCTCATCGGTGATAAATGCGTATTCTTTGTGCGAAGTTGAATGAACAAATACCAGCGAACGATTTCCATAAGGTTTCGGTGTGGCCAACTCATTGAGTAACTCTTGCGGCGGACGGGCTCCTCCACAATAACTTTGCGTATTCAAGATGGTTCCGTAAAAAACGGAAAGCGAATCTTTTGATGTTACATTCATATCTTCCGGCATTTCAACATCAACTGTGCTCAAACTGTCTGCCTGATCTGTTACTTCAATACCACCGGTAGTTCGTGGTGAACAAGCTGTCAACAACACCATCACCGCACCTATTACTATCAATCCCTGTTTCATAGTTCTTTCAGTATGTGACAAATATAACATTTAGCTCGGTGATTGTTGAATACCGTGGAAATCTTTTGAAAGGAGGATTATTCGACTTGCCATTGATACCGATTGCAATAATTGATTGTGCAAAACACGCTTTTTTTGTTGAAAAAATGCCTGAATCAATTGTGCTGTAAGAATAAATTACTTTCTTTGTTGCATAAAATTTAATTGTCATGAGTTCTACTCCATTTTTTCAGGCATTAGCGGATTTCTTTCAGTGGTCATTTCAGTTTTATGACTGGGTGGGGGATAAAGTAAATTATTCATTCATCTTGCTTGGATTTTTCGGTCTTTTCTATTGGTTAATTACCCAGAAAAAACTCAGTGACAAAGCGGCCAAAGATCCGAATCAACTGAAATAATTGAATCAACATATTCGAAGGTCTCTGCAACTGTAGAGACTTTTTTTATGCCATGGAAACACGTTCTATCATCATCACAGCAGGAGGAATCGGCAAGCGAATGGGAACCGATCAACCCAAACAATTCTTAGAGTTGTTGGGGCGCCCCGTGTTGATTCATACCTTGGAACGCTTGTACCATTTCATTCCCGGCTGTCAGTTGGTGCTTACGCTTCCCGAACAATACATCGAAGATTGGAAAGAGCTCTGCACGCAATACGATTGCCACATTGAACACCTCATTGTAGCTGGCGGCGAAGAACGCTACCATTCCATCAAAAATGCCTTGGCGGTGTGCACCGGTGATATTATTGCGGTACACGATGGCGTGCGACCATTGGTTTCAAAAGCCACCATCGAACGGTTGTTTGAAGCAGTTGTTGCGCACAAAGCCGTGATTCCGGTTGTGGAAATCAAAGAATCACTGCGTCGAGTTGAAGGATCGAGTAGCGAAGCCGTACATCGTGCTGCCTACCGCATCGTGCAAACGCCACAAGTATTTCACGCACCTGTGATTCGCAATGCGTATAACATCGATTTCCACGAATCTATTACCGACGATGCCAGTTTGGTAGAAGAATCGGGCGAAGCAATCTACCTAGTAGACGGCAACGAAGAAAACATCAAGATCACTACACCTTCTGATTTGGCGGTGGCGATGCTGTTTTTGAGCAAGTAACTCAAGGTCATTTTCATAAATAGTACGAAGTAAAAAGATTACAAAATATGTAAACATTTACATATTTTGTAAATAAATGATGTATCTTTGGGTATGTACGTGACAGAATTAGTCAATAACCAAAAGCATCAAGTAAAAGTCAAGCGGCTTGATGAAGATGATTATAAAAAAATAGTGAAAACCCGCTTTTACTTCAATTGGAAAACTGAAAAGAAACATGATGTTTACAAATTAGTTTTTCAGGATGAAATATTGGGTTTGATGTCATGTAAACATTACACTGATGAAAAGCGGATTGAAATAAAATTACTTGCTGTTGCTAAGGAAAACCGTGGGAAAAGTAAAAAGTATAGCCGTGTTGCAGGAACACTGATAGGATTTGCATGTAGGGAAGCAATAAAGTATTATGGCATTGAGGGTTGCGTTTCACTTGTTCCCAAAACAAGCTTGAAAAAACATTATTCAGACTACTATGGAATGATAGATGCAGGTTGGCAACTGTTTTTAGCCGGTCAACCAATGTTGGATATGTTAAAAGAGTATGAATTATGAAACAGACAAAATTAAATGAAAAGTACACTGACAAGGAATTAGCAGAGTCTTTTGTTTTCAGAAATAAGATAACTCCTACTCAAAAGGCAGAATCAGATATGTTATTGAGTGAAATGCGAAAGGAGATTCAAAAGTCAGTTACCCCTAAACAACAGCTTTTATCTCGATTGCTACAGTTGAAGTATCAAATAGAAGATTATTTGGAGAATTCTACTTACGATAACAAACGCTCTTTTGGGTTTTTTCTTCGTGGTTATTTAGAAACCCTTAATAAGAAGAATAAGGAGTTTGCAAAAGATATTGGTATTGCTCAAACAGAATTAAGCCAGATCCTTAATCAACATCGTAACCCTAGTGAAAAAGTAATTATTCGTTTGGAAATACATTCGAATAAGATACTTCCGGCAATTTTGTGGTACAAGTTGGTCGAGAAAGAGAAAGAGCATGAAATTTTGACGAATATTGATCTACGCGTAAATGAAAAAGATCATGTTCGTAACATGGTAACGGTTTAAGCTAAAACACAAAACTGTTTGTGAGAAGCTCAGCATTATGACTGGCTTTTACTTTAAAGGCACGCCCCAACGAAGGCGAATAGCTTGGTGAAACGAGCTGAGTGGAAGCCCTGCTTTGGCGAAGTGTAACGTAGTAAAACCTTGCCAAACAGCCAGGCGAACGAAAGCTCGGGAACCAACTAGCAGACGCAGGTGGATAAGGCGCTAAAGTAAGCTCGGGATGCTCCCAAGTCAAGTGATGCATATTACCACTCTATGAAATCTACTTAAACCCATCTTGCGAAATCGTTAAGAAAATTCGGTTGCCGTAATCTTATTGCAACAAAACAATCACGATTGTTTGATACTAAACTGAATCAGCGTTTACGTCATGGCGAGACCTTTGCACCAAAGTTCTTAACTCATGAAAAATACCTACATCCTTTTAGTATTTGTACTTCAAGCATTCGCATCCTTCTCCCAAAATCCGGGATTGGTTATTAGCGAATTGTTAGCCAACCCGGCAGGTACCGACTCACCCTTCGAATGGGTAGAATTGGTAGCCACCAAACCAATTGACTTTTCTTTAACGCCCTATTCTGTTGTTGTTTGTAACAATGGAACTGCTACCACCAATGGATGGATTGCAGGTGGAGCCATCTCTTATGGGTTTTCTATCACAACAGGTACTGTAAACACCGGAGACGTTGTTTACGTAGGTGGTTCAACTATGGCTCCTACCGGAACAAAATTACGTGTCATTAATACAGGTACTACAGCCGGTGACGGTTTTGGCACATTGAATGCCAGTGGGATAATCGGAAACGGAGGTGCCAATGCCGATGGAGTTGCTGTGTTCAATATGGCAATCGGAAGTGTAACCAACAGTTCTGTTCCGGTTGACGCTTTGTTTTATGGAACAGGAATTGGAACGGCTCTTGTAAGTGCCGGAACTGCCGGTTATCAATTGCCAGTAAATGACCGTTACGCAGGTGGGAAATTGCAAACGACTTCTTTTTTTGCAGGTGATCCCGCTTCTGACTTCACGATCAAAGGAACTGGATTCTTTAACACAACAACCAACCTTTGGTTCGGACAACGCGCCTGGACTACTCAAGCTACCGTGAATGACAACGCCACAGCAATTTCACTTGGTTCGGTTGACCCTCCGGGATCTGCTGCAATTTCGGGTGTTACACAAACCGTGAGCGAAACAGCCGGTACAGCTACCGTAAACGTCACCTTTTCTAACGCAAACGCCAGTCCTGCAAAAGTAGTATTCGGACTTTCAACTTACTCAAACGCTATCCGTAACAGTGATTTCTCATGGTTGAACGATACGCTTGTGATTCCTGCCAATACGAATGGAACGTTTCCTTTTACGATCGATTTGAACAACGATGTTCTAGCCGAACGTACCGAGCGTATTATCGTGAAACTGATTGGAACCGTTAATGCCAACATTGTTGGAAACAGCTTTCAGATTATCTATTTAACTGACAACGATTACCAAAATCCTACGCCGACCAACGAGTTAAAAATGAACTTGCTCACCAGCTTTAGCAACGGTGCGGAAGGAACCAACTCAGCCGAAATCGTAGCTTACGATTCTACTACGTACCGTTTATACATTGCCAATTCTATTGGAGCGAAATTGGACATCGTTGATTTTGCCAACCCAAGCGCACCGGTATTGCTTAGTTCAATCCCGATGACTCCTTACGGAAACATCAACTCATTAACGGTATACAACGGAGTAGTTGCTTGTGCGGTAGAAAATGCCAATCCGCAAGCTGACGGTTCTGTAGTATTCTTCAACAGCAACGGTGTTTTCATCAGTCAGGTTACTGTTGGTGCTATGCCGGATATGATTACCTTCAACAACGATCACACGAAGATTGTAGTAGCATGTGAGGGTGAACCGAAAACAGATTATTCAGTTGATCCGGTAGGTTCGGTTGGAATTGTTGATTTGACACCGGGTTACGCAGCATTGACCAACGCCAATGTTTCGATGGCGCTTTTCACCGCTTTTAACGGACAAGAAGCTGCTTTACGTGCTCAGGGAATCCGCATCTTCGGACCTGGAAGTTCAGCTGCACAAGATTTTGAACCGGAATACATTACCATTGGTGATGACAACCAAACGGCTTACGTTTCTTTACAAGAAAACAATGCCATGGCGGTAATAAACCTTGCAACAGCAACGGTTACAAGCATTCGCCCATTGGGATTAATGGATTATTCAAACGAAAACAACGGATTGGATGCTTCGGATCAAACATCGGGTATTTTGATCGGTTCTATTCCGGTGAAAGGCGCTTTCATGCCGGATGCCATTGCACATGCTACAATTGGTGGTCAGGAATACATTTTCTCTGCCAACGAAGGTGATGCGCGTGAATACACTGCTGTAACCGATGTGGCTCGTTTATCAGCTACTTCATTAGACCCAACAGCTTTCCCTGATCAAAGCATTCTAAAAAACAGTCAATTCCTAGGTCGTTTGAATGCCCTTCAAGCAACCGGTGATACGGATGGTGATGGCGATAAAGATGAAATTCACGTTCTTGGAGCTCGTTCTTTCTCTATCTGGAATGCTGCTACAGGCGCATTGGTGTACGATTCAAAAGACTTGATCGAGCAAATTACTGCTACACATCCTTCTATTGCAGGTTTGTTCAACGCTAGTAACACTTCAGGTGCTGCTGTTTCTAAAAACAGAAGTGATGACAAAGGTCCTGAGCCGGAAGGTGTAGCTACAGCTTTCATCAACGGAAGTCACTATTTATTCGTTTCATTGGAACGTGTGGGTGGTGTGTTAGCCTTTAACATCGATATTCCTGCAACACCTGTTTACGTAGGTTACTATAATAACCGTGTATTGGCAACCAACGGTCCTGATCGTGGTGCTGAAGGAATCATCTACATTTCAAAAGAAGCTTCACCCAACAACAATGCACTCGTAATTCTTGCCAACGAAGTAAGTTCTACGCTTTCGGTATTCCAGGTAAACACCTGTGTTGAATTGGCAGGAGCTACCATTTCAGCAGTTGATGATTCTATTTGTGTAGGAACATCTACTACTCTTTCTATTCCGGGGAATGCAAGTTCAACGGTACAATGGTACTACAACAATGCTCCACTTGCCGGACAAACAGGAAACAGTATCTCTACCAATCAGGCTGGAGACTATAAAGTATATGTTTCAAATACGGCTTTGAGTTGCGCAGATACAACCCAAAAAACCGTTATCATCATAAATCCACTTCCTACTGTAGGTGCAGGTGCTGATCAATCCATTTGCGCGGGAACGTCTGTTACCCTTTCCGGATTGGGAGCACAAGCCTACACGTGGAATAATGGGATTACGAATAACGCTTCTTTCACACCAAGTGGAACACAAACCTATACTGTAACCGGAACAGACGTAAACGGATGTCAAAATACCGACCAAGTATTGGTAACAGTTAACGCTCTACCTACTGTAGAAGCAGGTACTGATCAAGTTGTTTGTACCGGAACGGCAATTACCTTAAACGGTAGTGGTGCGGTATCTTATTCTTGGAACAATGGTGTTACCAACAACGCTTCATTCACTCCAGCTTCAACACAAACCTATACACTTACCGGAACAGCTGCCAACGGTTGTCAGAATACCGACCAAGTATTGGTAACGGTTAATTCTCTTCCTAGTGTGAACGCAGGTTTAGATCAAAGCGTTTGCGTCGGAGGATCTATTACACTTGCTGGTAGTGGTGCTACAACTTATACATGGAACAACGGTGTTACCAATAACTCGGCTTTCACTCCAGCTTCTACACAAACCTATACGGTTACTGGAACAGGTGTTGGCGGATGTCAGAATACAGACCAAGTAGTCGTTACTGTGAAACCGCTTCCAACTGTAAGCGCCGGAGCCAATCAAAACGTATGTGCCGGGTCATCAGTTACACTTTCGGGTAGTGGTGCCATTTCATTTACATGGAACAACGGTGTGAGCAATGGCGTATCATTCATTCCTGCCGGTAACCAAACGTATACCGTAACAGGAACAGGTGTAAACGGTTGTCAAAACACCGATCAAGTAACACTTACTGTTGTCGCTCTTCCTGCTGTAAACGGTGGAGCTGACCAAGCGGTGTGTATCGGTTCATCAGTTACCTTAACAGGATCTGGAGCTCAAACATACGCATGGACTAATGCTTCCAACGGTACTCCTTTCATTCCATTGACTTCAGGAACATACACTGTAACCGGTACAAATGCTAATGGCTGTACGAACACAGATGTAGTTCAGGTAACGGTTAATGCATTGCCAATCGTAAATGCCGGAACTGACCAAACAGTCTGTGCTGGTGAAACAGTTGTATTGAATGCGAGTGGTGCACAAACGTATACTTGGAGCAATGGAATTGCGAACGGTTCAGGATTCATTCCTGCAGCTACTGCTTCAATCAACGTGATTGGAACTGATGCCAACGGTTGTTCAAATAGCGATCAGTTGACCATTTCGGTGAACTCTGTGCCTACTGTAAACGGTGGTGCAGATCAAGTTGTTTGTTTGGGTGAAACGGTTGTTTTAACTGCTACCGGAACAGCAACTATACAATGGAACAACGGTATCAACAATGGCGTTGCATTCAACCCGTTGACATCTCAATCGTACACCGTTACAGGAACAGACGCAAATGGTTGTGAAGACACAGACCTTGTAAACGTTACAGTAAACACATTGCCGGTGGTGAACTTAGGAGCAGATACCGTTACATGTGCTAACTACGGACCGATTGCCTTAAATGCAGGTGCAGGTTTTGCAAGCTACCAATGGAATAACAACGCTACAACAGCTACTACCAACGCACAAGTTACAGGAACATACAGTGTAACGGTTACCGACCAAAACGGTTGTGAAGGAACAGATGCGATCAGCGTAACATTTGATCCATGTCTTGGTTTGAGCGAACAAGCAATTTCTCTTGTTTTGTTCCCGAACCCAACTACCGGTTTGTTGACCATCGAATCTTCAAGCGCTGCACCTATGCAAGTTGAAGTGATGAACACAGCAGGTCAAACCTTACTTACCGGTTCTGAAACAAGCATCGATTTAAGTTCGGTTGCTACAGGAACATACTTGGTACGTGTGAAACAAGGAAACGAAACACAAGTTTTCCGCATCGAAAAGACCAATTAATATTCATAGCTGAATACTACATAATGCAAAAGCCTCCGTGGAATTCGTTTCACGGAGGCTTTTTGGTTTGTTTGGACTCCCACAGATGCACAGATTTTTTGCGCTCCTAACGGCAGCGCATTATTCCAATAACATGGCGAGGGCGTTAGCCGAGCTAAAATCTGTGCATCTGTGGGAAACAGCTTATAAGCACCCTCAAAAATTCCGTACTTTTGCGCCATGAAAAACGGACTTTTCGTACTACTAGTAATCGTTTTCGGAGGTGTGAAAGCGCAAACAATGAGTGATTATTCGGTTTACCTGAAACCCAAACAGATTCCCGGAATGATGGGCATTCAATCGTTTGCATTCGGTCAGGCGGAAGGTAAATGGGTGCTCATTGGTGGACGATTAGACGGTTTGCACCGCAGACAACCTTTCGCGGCGTTTGATTCCATCGGACACAACAACCAGATCATAGTCATCGACCCGAAAAGCGGTGAATTGTGGAAATCGTCTGTAGAACAATTGCCTGTAAACCTGCGCGATCAGCTCAAAGGCACCAATATTTGTTACACGCAAGATTGCAATAAATTGGTATTGGTAGGCGGTTACGGCATTGGTGAGTTGGCCGACGACCACCAAACGTTTCCGTATGTGACCACGGTTGAGCTTCCGGCGCTGATCAAAGCTGTGCAGGCCAATCAATTGGATGCGTCGTTGTTTCATCAAACGTATGATAGTTTGGCCGCGGTTACCGGTGGACAATTGCACCAGCTAAACGGTGTATTTTATGTGGTTGGTGGTCACCGTTTCGACGGTCGTTACAACCCAGCCGACCGACCGACTTTCGTGCAAACCTATACCAATAGTGTGCGGAGGTTTACCCTCGATGAAAGCGGAGTTCCTACGTGGTTGCCGGCTTTTACCGATTCGGTGAACATGCACCGCCGCGATTTTAATGTGGTACTGAATCACCTGCCTTCCGGAAAATCGAGTCTAACTGCCTTTTCGGGCGTGTTTCAATACGGTGTAGATTTGCCGTATCAAACCGCCATTCAGATTGATGAAAACGGGATGACTGAACAACCCGGATTTCGGCAGTATTACAACCATTACCATTGTGCCGATGTGAGTTTGTATGATGTGAATACCGGCGAAATGCACACCTTGCTTTTCGGTGGAATAGCGCAATACTACGACAGTTTGGGAATCTTGGTTCAAGACAACGGTGTTCCGTTTGTGCGCACCATTTCGCGTGTGACCCGTCAACCCGACGGCAGTATGAAGGAGTACAAGTTTCCGGTAGAAATGCCAGCCTTGCTCGGAGCCGGATCGGAGTTTATTGCAGCTAACGAATTGCCACGAACAGCCAATGGAGTAGCTATTTTTAAAGCCGGTGATGACAGTTTGTTGTTGGGAACGATTGTAGGTGGCATTGCCAGCACAGGTCGGAATATTTTCTGGTTCAACGACGAGGAAGAAAGTGCTGCTTTCAGCGGAATGTTTGATGTTTATTTAGTGAAGAATGCTGGTGCTCAACGCGAAAACACTGCTAGTAACAGCTCATTGTATCTACACGCAGTGCGCCATGCTACCGAACCACGCTATCAAGTGCAATTTACCCTGGATCAACCGGCTAGCGTAGCCATTGAATGGACCAACAGAAAAGGGAAGGTGAAACACAAAAAGGTGATCAATGCTTCTGCCGGTCAGCAACTATATCCAGTTTTCTTACCGAAAAAACCCGGATTTTGCCGCATAAAACTTACGGTAGATCATCAAGCGCCGAATGAACTTTACTTTTTGATTCCGGAGGAAGATTAGGAGAATTTTTGATGCTTGATTTTTGATCACGCCAAAGGCGGACAAGGTGTTGGATGAAAATTTCGGTCAACATCGATGTCTCACCTTCTTTAACAAAAATGAGGTTTTAGTTAACATTAATGTTAGATGGAACGAGTCTGGTTTTTACCACAGACTCCATCAAAAATCAAACATTCAACATCAAGCATTCGCTTTGGCGATTATTCCTCCATGAAGAGTGCCTTCAACTCCGTAGCATCAGACGGTTTCATTTTTCCGGCTAAAATCAACGACAATTGTTTTCTGCGCAATGCACTTTCGTAGCGTTCTTTTTCCTCGTCGGTTTCGGGAGTTAGTTCGGGAACTTGAATGGGTCCGCCGTTTTGGTCAACCGCCACAAAGGTATAGATAGCCTCGTTTGATTTGGAACGATTTCCGGTTACGTGATCTTCTACGAACACATCTACGAATACTTCCATCGACGAATTAAATGCACGTGAAACTTTTGCTTCCAGCGTTACGATAGACGCATGATAAATCGGTGAATTAAACGAAACGTTGTTTACCGAAGCTGTTACCACTACTCTTCTGCTGTGTCTGTGTGCCGAAACGCTGGCAATCACATCCATCCAAGCCAATAACTGTCCACCGAAAAGGTTGCCCAAGGTGTTGGTATCGTTTGGAAGTACAACTTTAGTAGTAATAGCAAGTGTTTCAGATGCTTTTCTTGCTTTCATGAGACGAAATTTGATCCAAAATTACTGCTTATTTACGGGATCATGTGAGGCGATGTGAAAATTAAGAGAATTTACTGCTTAAACCCGACAATATATTGGGTAATCGCTATATTTACCACATATTATTGACACCATGCAGAAGCTGATTACTGATTTTCCACAGAACATTACGGATGCGCTGAACATAGCATCACGTATTACCTTGCAACCTTCCAAACAACGCATCGAAAATGTGGTGATTTGCGGAATGGGCGGCTCAGGAATAGGCGGAAAATTGGTTGGTCAATGGATTCAGAATGAATGTCCGGTTCCGGTATTCTCTTTTCAGGATTATCATTTACCTGCATTTGTAGGTCCTCAAACCTTGGTGATCGGGTCGTCTTATTCGGGCAATACCGAAGAAACCTTGATTGCTGTGGAAGAAGCACACCAACGTGGAGCGCACATTGTGGCCATCTGTTCCGGTGGACTCATGCAGCAATTCTGTACCGAACACAACTACGATTGCATTGTGGTTCCGGGTGGAAATCCGCCACGAACAGCCGTAGGGTTTTCGATTGTGCAACTAACTGCCATTTTCATTCAATTGGGCTTGGCTTCTGCCGATCGATTAACGGAAATTGAATCCGGAAGAAAATTGATTCTTGCCGAATTGGATGCTATTCACGCCGAAGCGAAAATAATTGCCGCTTTTCTTCACGGTAAAGTGCCCGCTATTTATGCCGGAGCAGATTATGAAGCAGTAGCGGTGCGCGCCAAACAACAGTTCAACGAAAACTCGAAAGAATTGTGCTGGCAACACGTCATTCCGGAAATGAACCACAACGAACTGGTTGGCTGGGGCGGCGGAGACGATCGTTTTGCAGCCTTGTTTTTGCAAACAGGTGATTTATCCCCACGCAACCAACGTCGTTTTGATATTTCGGTTGAATTGGTAAGCGCCAAAACCAAACAGATTCATGTTTCAAACGCCAAAGGTTCCAATCAGATCGAGCGCAGTTTGTACCTCATTCACTTGGTTGATTGGGCTTCTTTGTACCTTTCGGATCTGAAAAACGGCGATCCGATGGAAATTCGTGTGATTGATTATTTGAAGGACGAACTTTCAAAACTCTAGGAGATTTTTGATGTTTGATTTTTGATGTTGAATGAGATCCTTGGTCAATATTCAAGTTTATCACACGTTACTCAATTCAGGTTTTGAAAGAGGTTTTTGATACCAAGTAAAAACTCATCAAAAATCCAACATCAAACATCATTCTACCGTTGCCTCAAAAAACTGCTTCAGATCTTGTTTCGTTCGCCAGCTTTCAAACTTAAATCCGCCCATGGATAACAGATATCCGAATAAAAACATTCCAAGCGGAATCAGCAGAAACGGGTGAAATACCGGTGATTTAATCAGGACCATTGTACATATCAAGGCTGCAAGTCCTGCCAAACTCATCCAAACAATCATAAACACGCGCACAAAAGGCGTAAGTTTCATTTTTACGTGAATTAAGCTTCCTGTAGGCATGCTCTCAACTATTCCACTTATCTCGGGCTGAAATGAGTTTTGATACGATGTAATATTGCGTGTTATTTTGAAGGATTCATCGTGTATTTCACCTACGTAGAGAAGTCCTGACCGGCGGATTAATCCGAAAAAAGTAATCCGAGTGAGTTTTTTAAATTCCAGCATATCCGCCAACCGAACGAGAACTTCTTCCTTTTTCAAAGGCGAGAAAAAAACGAGGTCTTCTTTTGGGAGGTACTTACTCATACTTTATGATGTTGAATGCTTGATTTTTGATGTTCGATGAGAGCCACTGTCAGAATTTTGGTTCATACGACACAATAAAGTTGGGCTTTTGAAGGAGGATTCTAATACTTAAGTACACCTCATCAAAAATTCAACATCAAAAATCCATCATTCGGTTTCTACTCATCCGCAAACTTCCCACCTGTATACACCTGAAACTCAAAGCCCGTTTCGTCAGTATGTTTTTGAAAGTTGACCAACAGTTTTCTGCCGATGTTTCCTTTTTGATCGTTTGAAAGGTCGTTGATCAACGGATCTTTGAAATCGCAACGGATAGCGCTGCGGAAACCGTCTGCTTTCTTTTCGCCCACGCTCATGTACGTGAAGATATCCTGATCGATGAATCCCTGAAACGTGGTTTCAAATTCTTTTTGCTGATTGATGGCGCGCATGGCACGATCCATGGAAATTCCTGCTAAACCAACCGGTTTGTATTTCATGGTTTCCACCACTTCTTGGTAATCGCCTTTGCGTTCTTTGGTTTTGATCACTTTTCCGTTGGCATCGTAGTAGGAAATACGGTCAACGAACTGCGCTTTGGTTCCCGTTACGTCATCAAACTGTTCTACGGTTACAAAGGGTTTGCCATCGTTGAGGTAATACATACGGCGACCACTGCTTTTACCGTTTCCGTCGCTGAAAAACTCCTCGATTTTCAAGATTTGGTTGTCGGCGTTTAAATGACCGTCTACTTGAATGCTTTCTCCGGTTTCACCTTTGGAGTAATAAAGCGAACTGGCGGTCATGCCAACCTGCGTAACAATGGCGTCAATTTCAACCACACGTTCGTCCATTTCGGCTTCGTTTTCGAAACTCACAACTACTTTCGGCGCTTCGGTTTTTTCCGTCGGAGTTTTCTTTTCTTCCCCACCGCCACAAGCAGTGAGCACCAACAATACAGGGAAAATATACTTTAACATACGCTTCATTTTTTTGACTAAATGCAATCGGAATGTAAAAGTAACAGGAATATAACAATAGTGGATGGGATTTATCGTCAATTTAGTGCATCCGGGAGCTGAACTCTTCGGCCATTCTACTTGTTAATCTAATTATGGAAACGATTCTCATCGCCGGAGGAACCGGTTTAATCGGTCAGCAATTGAGTGCTTACTGGCAACAACAAGGACACACGGTTCGCTTGCTTACCCGCAAAGCATCCAACTCGTCAATCGGGCAGTATCACTGGAATCCGCAAACTTCGGTTTTGGATGCCGCAGCCTTGGAAGGTGTTACCGTGTTGGTGAACTTGTGCGGAGCCGGCATTGCCGATAAACGCTGGACCAAAAGCAGAATAAAAGAGTTGTTTGATTCGCGCGTGGAAACCACTGCTTGTTTGTGGCAACACGCCCAATCGTCGCCAACGCTCAAGCACTACCTATCTGCTTCGGGCGCGGTGTGCTACGGTTTTGAAGACGACACCAAAACCTACGTAGAAACCGATCCGTTCGGCACCGATTTGTTGTCGGAAATAACCCGCGAATGGGAGGCCGCTGCAGACCGTTTTGCCGAAAAATGTCCGGTCACCAAAATCCGCATCAGCGTAGTGATCTCCGGAAAAGGCGGCGCTATTCCCACCATTGCCAAACCAATTCGCATGGGCTTCGGCGCCATTCTCGGTTCGGGCACACAAGCCGTTCCCTGGATTCACATCCACGACCTCATCCGCGTCTTCGACTGGACGTTGGTGAACAACCTCTCGGGCGTTTACCATGCCAACGCCGGCCACACCGATAATGCCACATTGACCCGCGCCATTGCCAACGCGTTGGGCAAAAAGATCTGGCTGCCGAAAGCGCCGGCTTTTATCATGAAACTGGTCTTGGGCAGTCTGTCGGTAATGGTGCTGAAAGGGCTAAAAACCTCGAATGCGAAGTTGGTGAAGACGGGTTTTGCGTTTGAGTATGAGGAGTTGGAGGGTGCTGTGAGGGAGGTTTTCAAACACTAGTCACTTACAAGTTGAAAACTTCTTTTGCCTTTTTCCAGTTCTTTTTAAGGATTGGTTTATTTACACTTGTCTCACCGTTAGATATTTCACCGGAAAAGTGACAAAATTTTTCTGTATAGTCAGAATCGCTATATTTACTCCATGATTTAAATGCCTCATAACTCATCGGCTTTTCAATATTGAATGGGATTGAAATGCCGGTTCGGATGCAGAAGCCTGTTGGTTTTCCCGAAGATTTTACAGCAACCGGTTTTTCTTCAACGAGTTTTCTTTCCGTTTTTGGAGGTGTATCAGCAGTCACTTTTTTAACAGTCACTCTAATTTCTTCACTTATGGTCAACAATCGCTGAACTTCTTCGAGGGTCGCATTATATAACTCTACGTCTTGAGCCCTGGAAATGTAAATTCCCATTTCGTTGTTATTCTGTTGCGAAAACTCATACAAATTCATTGATGTGATGATTGCTTCATTTTCGTTGATGTAACATTTAGCATGCAAATTTTTACAGATACTTGTTCTGATACCAATCTGACTTTCTAACCAGTTGTTTTCTTCCAATTGCAGTTTGTTTTCCCTATAAACAATTCGAATATCTCGCTTTTGAATATTGAGATTACTGAGATGTTCCTTAATTCTGTCAGTGAATTGCAAGTAAGGGCTTATAAGAATGAGTTTGTCTTTCGTTCCTTTGATGAGTTCTTCTAAGTGATAGGAAACTCCAGTTGTGTTTAAAAATTTTGCCATTTTAATGCTTGTTCTTATTTCATTTGATAGTAAATATCACCTGTCTGAGAGGCATGTCTTCGTTTTATTAAAATCATATCATTTAAGCGAATTCTTCCATCCAAAATTTGCATTAAATCCGTTCCATCCATTAAAATCATAGTCTTAAGAACAGGACTTCCGGTTTCTGTACACTCTGGAGAATAAGGTCCGAGTGAAATAAATAAACCTAAAGTGTTCTTTAATTTCCCCTGTATCTTTCCACCAAAAGTATATAAGTCTGCTGCAACTATATATTTTTCCTGCCATTTAGCCTCCAAAAGATAATCTGTATTGTCAAAAGTGAAAGCTCCATCAATTTGTTCTCCAATAACTTTAAAAGCTGATTTTGGATCCAAATCAAAAAAAGTAAATAGTTTATGTAGAAATTTTTCAAACTGAAACCCTTTTTGTTGGGAATTTGTATTTGAAGCAATTTGATAAAATTCCATTTTTAGTTCATCAAGTTTCCGTTGATAAGCAATACTATCTTTCAGCTTTTCCCTATTTACATCTCTTCTTTCTTCAGCCTTTTTTAATTCTTCAATTATTTCAAAATGTCCTTTTGCCTGTTGTCTTAACTTACTAACTGCAATTTCAGCTTTTTTAATAAGCCCTTTACTTTCTTTTTCCCAATATTCCAAATGTGAAAAGTCGTTCATATTTCCAACTTCTTGAACTAATTTTAGTAGGTCGGTTTGATAAAAATCTTGACGCTTTACCATTCGGTCGATTAATTGAGATACGCTTTCAAACTTTACATTATCTGTCCAATCAATCGTTGAAACAATCGCAGAGTTCTCAATAGTTAACTCAATAAATTGTCTCAAATCTTTTTTTCGAAAATATATTGCGACTAAAGCATCTTTTAAGGCTAAAATTGAACTTGCTGACATTTTTTTATTAATACTCATATTCTTTATTTTTTAGAATGAATATCCTAATTTTTGGATTCGACGAAGTAGTAATTGTTTACACCAAATGCGGTAATAAACCATATGTACTTTTAAAGACATTATTATTTTTCTGATATCTCAATTCTAAATTTAGCCAGTTCTTTGGTGTCTTCATTAGGTGCTGCAATCATATGAAAGTTTAAATCAATTAAAAACGTTTTTATCAATTCATTGGAATGTATGTCGGTGTATTTAACATTTAGTTCCAATGGTGGGAAATGATCTTGAATAGATTTTAGTTTTTTAATATTCAGTTGATTCACCATATATAGCCAATACAAATGGATAAAGTAATCTGGAATAGTGATTTCTGTT
>Ga0302293_10000179_pt1 | contig 36561 bp, 9 predicted proteins | sample III_Fen_N2_2_FD_198758 | JGI IMG/M metagenome (GOLD analysis project Ga0302293, IMG submission 198758) | Peat permafrost microbial communities from Stordalen Mire near Abisko, Sweden - III_Fen_N2_2 | ecosystem: Environmental > Terrestrial > Soil > Wetlands > Permafrost | place: Sweden: Abisko...
GGAACAAAGACTGGTTCAACTTTGGAAGAAAGTATTGAATCATAGCGAATTTGGTCCTGATCAGAGTTTTTTCCATGTTGGAGGGAATTCGCTTAAAATAGGAGAGTTGGCAGTAGAAATTCTCGAAACAATAGAAGTGGAGCCTGGCTTTTCGGAGTTATTCGAAAACAACACAATCCGATCCATGGCTGCGCTTATCAATAGCAAGCCAAAGGTTGTTTCCCAAATAATCCCGGAAAGAACGCTTAAGAATGAATATACGCTTTCACTGAGTCAGAGTAGAATGTTCTATTTCTGGAAAATGAACCCTGACTCCGTTGCATACAACAATGTGCTCGCCGTAGAAGTTTCTGCTTGTCTGGACGAAGAAAAAATCAGAAAACAACTTCAAGATCTGGTTGAAAGGCATGCAATTTTGCGCACAGTTTTTCATCTGAAGGATGGTATTCCCCTGCAAACAGAGCTTGTCTCGATGCCGATTGAGTTGGAAGCGTGTCTGGAAGAAGAAAACATAGCCGAACAATTAAAAAACAACATCCGGCCGTTTGACCTTTTAACAGGTCCTTTGTTCCGTGTTACATTGGTCCGCAAAGAGTCTTCTTCAAAAACCATACTGCTTTTAGAAATTCACCATATCATTTCAGATGGAACGTCGGTGGTGTACTTTCTAGAAGAAATTTTGCGCGGATATGGCGGCGAAAAGATTGCAACATCTCCGATTCAGTTTTTAGATATTTCAGAGTGGAAGCTGCAACAGAAACAAGATGAGCAGGTCAAAGAATACTGGGTCAATGAATTGAAAAATTATCCTAAGCTAGATTTACCTATTGATTTTGATCGCCCAGCCATTTACCGTTACGAAGGGAAAAAGAATAAGATTGATCTTGATCCAACGTATGTGAAACGAATCAGAAATGTTGCAGGAAGGCTCAATGTTTCCGAGTTTATTTTGCTCCTTTCTGTCTATAAACTATTTCTGGCAAAATACGGGGGGCAGGACGACCTAGTTGTGGGTATTCCGGTTTCCGGCAGAATTGAAAAAGAGTCGCTCAGAGCACAAGGAATGTTTGTCAATAACCTTGCGATCCGGAGTCAACCGGAAGCGCATAAATCAATTGCGCAGTTTATCGGCGAACTTTCGAATAAGATCTACCAGTCCTTCGATCATCAATCATTTGATTTCTCAGATGTTGTCGCGGAACTTGGAGGCAAACGCACCATGAGCAGGAATCCAATTTTCGATACAATGTTTGTTTATCAGAATATGGATTTTCACGCGCTGAAAAATTGGGGTGACGGTGTACGACATTTTTCTGTAGATCCGGGTTATTCCAAGTTTGACCTTTCTTTAGAGGTCTTGGATTTCGGGGATGATTTGAGTTTACACCTTGAATACAACACGAATTTGTTTCGCGAATCTACAGCGGTTTATTTGTCGGAACTGTTCATTCAGATACTCGGTGAATGTCTGGAGAATCCCGAAAGAATGATTAAAGATACGGGAAAGAGAAACTTCAATAGGGCACTTATTCAAGGGAAGCAAACGCCTTTGGAAATGAATGAGAGTGTTTATTCGGTTTTTGAAAAAACGGCGAGGGAAAACGGAAAAGCAGTTGCTCTGGAGGTGAATAACCAAAAGATCACATACAACACGCTCTTGCAGAGGGTGGAACTGCTTTCCACCGAGTTAATGCGTTCAGGAATAGGGAAAGGAAGTAATGTCAGTATTCTGATGGACCGGTCGCTCGATTTGGTGACATCCGTATTTGCCGTTTTAAGAGCAGGTGGATGTTTTGTTCCTGTAGAGCCTAATTTGCCGGAAAATCGGTTAAAATACATTCACGCTGCAGCACAGATTGATCTTGTGCTTACCCAAAGAGAACTTGCGAATGAATCTCTTTTGGGATCTTTGAACTTAAACGTACTCTATCCTGAAGAGCTCAATTACGAAAGGAATTCAGAGTCCTTTGATAAGGCCAATGTGGACGGTGCAGATCTGGCATACATGATTTTTACATCAGGAACGACCGGCAATCCAAAGGGAGTAATGATTGAACATCACTCTATTTTGAACTACAGCAGGTTTGCTCAAGCCACCTATTTTAAGGAGCCCGATGCCAGCATTGCACTGTATTCTTCCATTTCTTTCGATCTCACGATAACAAGTATAATTCCCCCGCTTCTTTCGGGAAATCCCATTGTTATTTATGCCAATGACCCCGATCAGTTATTGATTGAAAAAGTACTTAAAGAGGATAAGGTTGACATCGTAAAGCTCACGCCATCCCACTTGAAAATTGTGCGAGACAGCGTGTCAATTGGGGCCACTCCCAACCGATTAAAACGATTCATTGTTGGAGGCGAAAACCTTTCGGTTGATCTGGCAAGCTCCATTGACAAAAAATACAACGGAATCGTGGAACTTTTCAACGAGTATGGACCCACAGAGGCTACCGTTGGTTGCATGATTCATCAATTCAGAAGTGAAGAAAATGAAAGTCGCTCTGTCTCCATCGGATACCCTATCAACAATACTGCGATGATTATACTCGATCAACAGCAACGCCCCGTTCCCCAATTGGCAATCGGTGAATTATATGTGTCGGGAGAGGGAATTGCAAGAGGCTACTACAATCAGAGCGACCTGACTGCTGAACGTTTTATTGAACTAGAAGGAATGCGCTTTTATGCGACAGGAGATTTTGTGCGCGAGCATTTAAAAGGAACCTTGGAGTATATTGGAAGAAAAGACAATCAGGTAAAACTCAACGGCTATAGGGTTGAACTTGAAGAAGTGGAAGCGCAACTTAGAGCGATTTCAGGGGTGGAAGAGGCAGTAGTTGTGGTACTTGAAAACGATCAGAAAGACCACCAATTGTGTGCTTACCTCAAAAAGAACAATGCTGCTCTTCTGGATGACACTGTAATTCGACAAGAACTGGCGAGAGCCGTTCCGAATTATATGATCCCATCGTTTCTCTCATTTATTGATGAAATTCCGCTTACTTCGAATGGTAAAGTTGATATTAGTAGACTTGAACCTCCTGCTAAAAAAGCGTCCAATGTCCGTGAGGATCTATCCCGGAAAGAAAAAGAGTTGATTCAAATCTGGGAAAGCGTGCTGAACGTAGACGGAATCTCTAAATCAGACAACTTTTTTGAGCTCGGCGGAGATTCAATAAAGGCCGTGCAGATCGTTTCCAAACTATATGATTTGGGCTATAATGCAGACGTTTCATTGATCATAAAGAATCCTTGCGTTCAGAGTGTTGCAGAATTGTTGTCAGAGAAAAAAACGGAAACATATCAACAGGGAGCCGTTTCAGGTGAAATCCTGTATACGCCTGCTGCAGAGTGGTTTTTTACCAGAAAATTGGAGCACCCGGAATACTTCAATCAATCCGTTTTACTGGAATTAAATGCGGCGGAAATTTCAAAGCAACTTGTGCAGAATGCATTAAACAAGCTTCTTGAGATGCACGATGGTTTGCGAATGAACCACAACAGTTCCGCGCAGCGTTTGTTTTTTAATCCGAAACACCTGACATCGGGAATTGAACTGCTGAAATATACCGTGAATCAACAGGAAAAAGAAGCGCGTCTGTTGGAGATTGGGAGAGAAGTAAAAGGTAATTTCTCGCTGGAAGAGGACCTTCTGATAAAATGTGCCTGGATTGACGTTGAAAATGAATCCCCATTGTTATTGATTACCTGCCATCACCTCGTAATTGATGGTATATCCTGGAGAATAATATTGGATGACTTGTATACTTTGTTAAAGCAAAAAGAGAGTCACAGCATGAAAACTGCCTCGCTCATTAACTGGTCCGAATTTCTGAGGGATGAAAATACGATAAAGCAGCTAAATTCAGGAGACAATCAATTCAGTGAGTTCACTCATTACAAACAGGTCGCAGAAATTGTTCCCGGACAAGTAATCAATAGAACGTTGGAATTGGGTCCGGATGAGACGGATTTTATAGTGAATGGAGCTCATACGTTGCACGGCATAAAGCCGGATAGCCTGTTGCTTACAGCGGTTCTACGGGCAGAAAATTCATATTCAGATAATGAGGAGAAGCTGGTAGAATTGGAAAGGCATGGTAGATCGGTCGAAGGAATAAATATCAGTCGAACTGTTGGCTGGTTCACCTCAATATTTCCGCAACTCATCAAGCTTGAAAGCACCAGTATTGAAGACGATTTGCTAAAAGTGAAGGAGTGCATACAGGGAGTACAATCAGATGGGATAGGATTCACAGTGACGCATGCAAGTCGCTTTTGGAAGAACATCAAACAAGTCGGATTGCGATTCAACTTTCTGGGGACATTTGATTTCAATGAATTCGAAGACCTGTTTACGATTAGTAAGTATGCAACCGGAGGTGAAAGTTCATCCATGAATCATGCAACTGCCGGATTGGAGGTGAATGCGATGGTAATTGACCATAAAATGCAATTAGATTTTGCCTTTGACGATAACAGATATACCGAAAGGGAAATGGATTTGATAATGGATCGAACAAGAGAAGAAATAAAACGAATAATCAGCTATTTATCCGAAGTGAAGGAAGTGAAATTTACGCCTTCCGATTTTAGCATGGCCAACCTCGATCAAGAGGATTTGGACAGCATATTCAGTGAGGATTTTTAGTAGTTATTTGTAAAACAAAAATGAGGAATTCAAGAACACTAGAAAATGAGAAATCCACGGGCGATTTTAAATATTGTTATATCTTTGTCGCGCCTTGCAAAAACAAGGTAAAAATAACTTTATCACTATGAACTTAACAAAAATCGGAGTTGTTGGTGCAGGCCTAATGGGAACTGACGTAGCCTTCGATCTAGCAGCCAATGGTTTCCATGTTATATTGAAGGATATCGACGGTAAATACCTTTCGTCAGCAAAGGAAAAAATCAAGTCTGATTTTCGCGGTTATCAAATGATGAAAAAGGAGCTTAATGGAGTATCTGTTGAGACTATTTTGGAACGCATTGAATTTTCATTGACATATGAAGGATTCAACGAAGTTGATTTGGTAATTGAAAATATTTCCGAGGACTGGGATAAAAAAAAGAACCTCTATTCTGAACTTGCTGAAATTTGTAAACCTACCACATATTTCGCGGTGAATACCAGTTGTATTTCCATAACAAAAGTAGGAAGCTTGCTTGAAGCACCTGATAAAGTTATTGGAGTGCATTTTATGAACCCTGTTCCTCTTAAGAAAATGGTCGAAGTTATCCGCGGAGAGCATACTTCAGAAGAAACGGTTTTGTTCATTGGAGACCTTTTAAAGTCGTTGGGGAAAAGAATGGTTGTGGTGAATGATTTTCCGGGTTTTGCGGCAAACAGATTGTCACATTTGTTTATGAACGAAGCGGCTTTCCTCGTTCAGGATCAAGTGTCAAACGCAAAGGATATTGACCGCTTGTTCCGTGAAGGATACGGACACCAAATGGGACCTTTGGAAACAGCGGACCTCATAGGTTTGGATACAGTGGTGAATTCTCTGAACATCTTGTATGAAAGTTATCAGGATTCAAAGTTTCGCTGCTGTCCATTATTGAGGCGTATGGTAGATGCCGGCTACTTGGGGAAAAAATCAGGAAAAGGCTTTTACGAATACAACTAACCACACAAATTACACTGAATACACTGAATACACTGAATACACTGAATACACTGAATACAAGAAAATAATTAAATGCTTAAACCCACTTTTCACTGATGACAAATCTTAAAGAAGCCAAATGTATTGTTTGGGATCTCGACAATACTATCTGGGATGGTGTACTTCTTGAATCCGAAAAAGTTGAATTGAAACCCGGAATCAAGGAAATTCTAGAAGAATTTGATTCACGCGGAATTCTTCATTCCATTGCCAGTAAAAACAATTATGATGATGCAATTGATAAGCTAAAGGAGTTTGGAATCGATCAATACTTTTTATATCCGCAAATTAACTGGAACGCTAAATCAAGCTCTATTGCTGAAATTCAAAAAAAATTCAATTTCGGCATCGATACCTTTGTTTTTTTGGATGATCAGCAATTCGAAAGAGAAGAAGTAGCGAGCCTGTTACCGGAAGTTGAAACCATTGATGCACTTGAATATGCTGAAATCCTGAAAAAGGAACGCCTGAACCCCAAATTCATTACTGCAGATTCAAAGCAAAGAAGATCAATGTATCAAAGCGATATCATTCGCAATCAAACGGAATTGGAATTTAAAGGACCGCAGGAAGAATTTCTGGCTTCACTTAATATGGAATTCGTCATCTCCGATGCGGCCGAAGAAGATTTGAAAAGAGCGGAGGAATTAACTGTGCGAACCAATCAACTGAACGCTACCGGGCGCACATACGATTACAATGAATTGAATGAGTTCCGGTTGTCTGAAAATCACAAATTAATCGTTTGTGAGCTCACCGACAAATACGGTTCTTATGGAAAAATCGGACTGGCTTTGGTAGAAATGAACGAGGATGAGTGGCATATCAAGTTGCTACTTATGTCTTGCCGTGTAATGGCCAGAGGCGTTGGAACCGTATTGTTATCGCATATCATGGCCGAAGCCAAAAAAGCAAACAAAAGGCTATTTGCAGACTTTAAAGTTACCGATAGAAACCGAATGATGTTCGTGACATTTAAGTTTGCGAACTTCAAAGAAGTAGCTAAAAATGAGGACTATGTAGTCCTTGAAAATGACTTAACTAATATTCAAGGATACCCTGATTATATCAAGGTTGTCCATCTTTAAAAACCATACAACAAAATCAAATGGAGTTAAATCAAAAAATAAGATCGTATATCGAAGACAATCTTGTGGTATTCGAAGATGAAGCAGAATTTACAGATGACGATAACATTTTTAAGATGGGATTTGTGAATTCCCTCTTTGCAATGAAGCTGTTAAATTTTGTCGAGAAAGAGTTCGATATCACCGTAGAGAATGATGAAATCGACATCAAGAATTTCAGCTCGGTGAGTAAGATTGTTCAACTTGTTGAATCAAAACGAAATTAAGTTTTAAAAAGATATTTTACCCTTATAATACCTTAAATGTCCGTCACTATTCACGTTCAACAACATTTGCTTGATGAAGCCAGGGTGTTCGCTAATGAGCACATTTTTCCATTTGCCTCTGAGTTTGACAAAAAAATGGAACTGCCTAAGAGCCTCATTGAGAGTATGGCATCCAAGGGGTTTCTCGGAGCAAATATTCCTGAAGCCTACGGAGGATTGGGACTTGATCAGGTTCAATTTGGTGAGTTTACCGAAATAATTGGAAAAGCCTGCCCATCTACCCGCAGTTTAATTACAGTCCATTCTTCTCTCGTTTCAAGTTCCATTTTACGATGGGGATCAGAGGCGCAAAAGGAGTACTGGCTTCCGAAATTGGCTAGTGGGGAACTGTTGGCGGCATTTGCATTGACAGAACCGGAAGCAGGCTCAAATGCAGCTGGGGTCCAAACGAACTATGACGACAAAGGGGATCACTTTCTACTAAATGGGTTTAAAAAGTGGATTACATGTGCAGATATTGCAGATGTCTATCTGGTGTTCGCAACAAATGGAGAGAAAGTGACCGCTTTTTTAGTAGAACGTTCTTCGCCGGGAATAGAAACAGTTCCGATTAAGGATTTACTCGCCGCAAGATCCTCTCACATGGCCGAAATTTCGTTCAAAGATGTAAAGGTCCCGAAAGAAAACATCCTTGGAGTTGAAGGTGGAGGGTTTGCCTATGTTGTCAACACAGCGTTGGACCACGGGAGATACAGCATTGCATGGGCCGGTGTTGCAATTGCTCAGGGAGCGTTGGATGCGATGGTAAACTATGCAAGAAGACGCGAACAATTCGGGAAGAAAATTCACCATTTTCAACTCATACAGGGCATTATTGCAGATGCTACAACTAAAATTCACGCTGCCAGAGCACTGTGCCTAAAAGCTGGAGAAATGCGTGATGCTGACCACGAAGATGCAACCATGGAAACAAATATGGCCAAGTATTTCGCGTCAAAAATTGCAATGGAAATTACCACAGATGCAGTTCAGGTACACGGGGCAATTGGCTTTACCAGTGAATATCCTGTGGAACGTCTGTTTCGAGAAGCCAAAGTGTTAGAAATTATCGAAGGAACCTCGCAACTTCAACAAGGGATGATTGCCCAATTTGCGTTGAAGAAATATTACAGTAAATAGGAACGCCAGATTAATTAATAAGATTTTGATCCGAAAAGAAAATATCGAAGATATTGTTGCATTAACTGCTTTGCAGGAGGGAATGCTGTACCATTTTATTCAGAATCCAAGTGACCAACAGTATTTTGAACAGCTACGCTTCGATATTTCAGGAAGTTTGCAAGTTGAACATTTTAAGACGGCTTGGGAATATACGGTCAAATCCAATGAAATGCTCCGAAGTCTTTTTCGGTGGGAAAAGTTGAACAATCCGGTGCGTCTGGTTCTCAAGTCTCATGAAGTTGCATTTCAGGCACTTTCCACAGATGGCGATGAGGATGAGACACTGTTCCTCGAATCATTGGCAGAAGAAAATCGAAAAAAAGGTTTTACTCTAACCGATGTGCCATTTCGTGTAACGCTGATAAAAAGACAAAATGGCTCCTTCAGAATGATCTTGGATTATCACCACATTCTTTTCGATGGGTGGAGTACGGGTATCGTTTTAAAAGAGTTTTTTCAGTTTTTAAATGACGCCTCTTCCGGGAGAAACCTACAAACGATTTCCAAGGTTCCGTTCAAGGAGTTTATTGCACACAATAATCGAATGGAAATTGATACGCATCGGGCGTACTGGAAGGATCGTTTAAATGGGATTCAAGAGGCTTCTGAATTACCTTTTTCCAATCCAAAATATCAGCTAAAAGGCATTCAAAAATCGCGACGAATAAGTCTCTCAGCTGAAGAATATTCTTCACTCGAAGCGTATCTCAGAAGAAACAATATAACACTGGCTTCTTTCTGCTATGCGTTGTGGGGAGCTTTGGTTGGAAGTTTTACATACAGTGACGACGTTGTTCTGGGAGTTGTAACTTCCGGAAGAAGCGGTTTATCGGGGAAATTTGATAACGTAGTAGGGTTGTTTATCAACTCTATTCCATGCAGAGTCAAACTTTCGGAAAATAATACAGTTGTTCAGCTAGCAAAGAACACTGCTGAGCAAATCAATGGACTGGGCGTTTTTGAAAATACTCCTCTTCCTGAAATTCAGGCGAGTGCAGATATCGACAAGAATTCTCCATTGTTCAAATCATTGTTCGTTGTCGAAAACTACCCACTTGATTCTATAACCGAAGGCTTGGAGAATGTCACGTTGAATTCCTACAGTTACGATGAGGAAACAAACTTTCCGCTGACAATTACTGTTCGAAATGTTGACAATCTGGATCTGCATTTTCAGTACGATGTAAATATGTTTACTGAAGCGGCAGTGCTTCGCCTGATGGATTACTTCCTACATGGACTTCAAGAGGCTGTTGCCAATGACAACTGCACCATTCAGGAACTGACTTGGCTCAATAGAACGCAGTTGTTAGAGCAGGTTGAGCAATTTAACAATACTGAATTAGCAGTTGATCACAAACAAACTTTCCTCGATCTTTTTCAGGAAAATGCTATAAAATTAAAAGATGAAACCGCATTGTTCTGTGGTGATAATTCGTACACTTTTGGAGAATTAGACCTATTGTCCAACCAACTGGCAGGATATCTTAAAAAGCTGACAAACGTCGAATATGGAGATTTGGTAGTAGTTCATTTAAGTAGGTCCGAATGGATTTATATTGCCCCACTTGCAGTACTAAAACTGGGGGCAGCATATATTCCGGTCGACCCAAAAACACCAATTTCCCGTGTTAACCAAATTGTTCAGGACAGTGGCGCTGCCTTTGTTTTGAACGATGACGAACTGGAGATTTTCAAACAGGAAGCAGATCATAATTACGAGTTCGTAAGAAGTGAAAACCCAGGTCCGGAGGATGTTGCATATGTTATTTATACTTCAGGCTCCACGGGAATTCCTAAAGGAGTACAGATAGAGCATCACTCGTTGCTAAACTTCATTCATGCAATGAAGGACTGGTTTCCGGTGGATGCGTCCAAAACAATTTTAAGTCTTACCACCAACGCATTTGATGTGTTTGTGTTTGAGTCACTTCTTCCACTTGCAACAGGGATGAAAATTCTGGTGGCAAACGAAGATGAACGACTTGATGGAGAAAAATTAGGTGAGCTTTTGAGTCGTACACCGGCGGATATTGCCCAGATGACGCCTTCACGGCTTTCAATCCTCGCAAACTTTCCTGATTTCTTTTCTAACCTCGAATACCTTTTAGTAGCAGGAGAAGAGTTTCCGAATCACCTTGTAAATAAGGTGAAATCGTTGTTCTCAGGAAATCTCTTCAATATGTATGGTCCTACGGAAACAACGGTATATGCAACAGGAAGAGATCTTTCCAATTTCAATGGTGTAGATATTGGCGCACCAATAGGAAATACGCAGACCTATGTAGTAGATAAGAACGGAAATATTCTGCCTTCAGAAGCGAAGGGAGAGCTGTGCATTGCGGGTGAAGGAGTTGCCAGAGGCTATCTGAACCGAGAAGAACTCACCCGGGAAAAGTTTGTGAAGCATCCTTTGTTCGAGGGCAAATTCATGTACCGAACTGGTGATCTTGCCCGTTGGAAGCAGGATGGAAATTTGGATTTTCTCGGAAGATTGGATGATCAGGTTAAAATTCGGGGCTACCGAATTGAATTGGGTGAAATTGATGAACATCTCAAGCAATATAAGGCAGTAAACGAAACTATTACTGTAGCTATTGGTACTGGAGGAGAGAAGGAAATTTGTTCCTATTTTACGTCAAATCAGCCACTCGACCCCAAAGAATTGAAACATTTCTTATCGGAAAGACTCCCGGATTATATGGTTCCGGGATATTTTGTCAGGTTAGACGAAATTCCACTGACTTCAAGCGGAAAAATTAACAGAAAAGAACTTCCGCTTCCGGCGTTCTCCAGAACTTCAGAATACCTTGCACCAACAACGGAAACTGAAAAATTGTTGGTCGGTATTTGGGCCGAAGTGCTCCAAATCAAAGAGGAAATAATTGGTGTGGAATCTGGCTTTTTTGAATTGGGAGGCCATTCTTTAAAAGTCACGAAACTTGTAGCGAGAATTCACAAAGGCTTCAATGTTAAAATTGACATCGCCCTTGTTTTCGAAGCATCAACAATTCAGAAACAGGCAAAATTAATAGATACGCAACGTCAGGCGGGCAGTGAAGAAAAGTTCCAGACGATTTCTAAGGCTGCAGAAAAGTCTTCATACAAGTTGTCTCTTGCTCAAACCAGAATGTATATTCTGCATCAATTGGATCCCGCGTCTGTTGCATACAACATGCCTATCCAATTAACGCTTAGTGAGTCATTGGATCTTGAGAAGGTTTCTCAAGCTTTTGCGCTGTTGATTACGCGTTATGAGAGTTTGCGAACGGTATTCCGGATGGAAGATTTAGAGCCACGACAGCTCATTCAGGAGAGCGTTCCGTTTTCAATGAATCATGTTGTATCGGTTCTTTCGGAACTTGATGGAGTTTTCAAGTCTTTTATCGCTCCGTTTGATCTGGAAGCAGGCCCGTTGTTTCGGGTGAGCTATGTTTCGGTAGAGGACGATTCGGATCTTTTGCTCATAGACATGCACCACATCATTACGGATGGTGTTTCACAGCAGTTGTTGGAACAGGAGTTCTGGCAGTTGTACAATGGATTGGAACTTTCTGAAGTAGCATATCAGTATCGAGATTATTCGGAGTGGTTTTGGAGCGAAGCCCAACAGGAACAAATAGCTTCACAGAAATCGTATTGGCTTGACCGTTTTTCGGGAGAGCTTCCACTGTTGAATCTGCCTTATGACTACCGTCGTCCTTCGGTAAAGAACTACGAGGGGTCACGAGTTGACTTTGTTTTGTCGGATGCAGATTTGCAGGGTCTTCGTGGCCTTTGTGAACAGCAGGAGGCGACGCTTTACATGGGCCTTTTGAGTGTTTTTTCAACGTGGCTCTGGAAGCTGAGCGGACAGGATGACATTGTGGTAGGAAGCCCTATTGCAGGTCGCCGCCATAGCGATTTGGATGGTATCATGGGAATGTTTGTCAACACCCTTGCGATACGTACGGCAGTAGATGGCAACACACGCTTTTCATCGTTACTTTCCAGTATCAAGGAAGACACCCTATCTGCTTACGCACACCAAGAATACGGATTTGAAGAACTGGTCGAGTCGCTTAAACTCAGCCGAGATACGAGCCGTAACCCGTTGTTTGATGTGATGCTGATCCTGCAGAACCAGTCAACGGTAAAAACGGATCGACCTTATGAAGTATCAGAAATAAGTCATTCCGAAGGACAATCGAAATTTGATTTATCGTTGATGGCCGAAGAGCGCGAGGATCACCTGTATGTATCCCTGAGTTATAGCACCCAACTTTTCCGTGCAGAGAGCATTGAACGATTTGTGGGATATTTCCGGAAGATTCTCACCTCACTGAGTTCTGATCCGGTATTGTCAACAATTTCAATACTAAGTGCAGAAGAGACGCACCACCAGTTAAAAATAGTAAACGCAACAGATCACCCTGTACCAGAAGGAACGGTGGTAGATTTACTAAACAAGCGCGTATCGGAGCATCCCGGTGATCGCGCATTATTGGTAGGATCGCGCAGTTATACGTATGAGCAACTAGATGCAGGTTCGAATGGTGTGGCCAATTACCTTCATTCAAACGGGATCGGCTCAGGAGATCGTGTAGGCGTATTGCTGAAGCGTGATGAGCGCTTGATCATGAGCCTTCTCGGCGTATTAAAGTCCGGAGCGTCTTATGTACCGATCGATCCTTCATACCCTCAGGATCGGATCGATTATCTGATATCAGACAGTGCTTGTAGCTGTATTATAGATTCCTCTTTATGGGAATCGGGAGCCTTTGAAGACACAAACGCTGTTTCACACACCATTGATTCGGATCAACTGGCTTATATCATTTATACATCTGGATCAACAGGCTTGCCAAAAGGTGTGATGATCACCCACGGTAACCTGCGTTCATTTCTTCACTGGTGCTTTGAGGAGTTCCGGGAAGAGCATTTTGAGATGGTGTATGGAGTTACATCCGTATGTTTTGACCTGTCTATTTTCGAGATCTTTTATTCACTCTGCTCAGGTACCCCGGTTCGATTATTGGAGAGTGCTCTTGAGATAGAAGAACGATTGTCAGGAGATCGGAATGTATTGATCAACACGGTTCCAAGTGTATTGGGTGGCTTGTTGAAGGGTGGCGTTTCATTGTCGAATGTTTCGGTATTGAACCTAGCCGGCGAGCCGATACCACAATCGTATATCGATCAATTGGACTGTTCTCGGATCAGTGTTCGCAACCTTTATGGACCTTCGGAAGACACAACGTATAGTACCTGTTACCAGCTTGATGGTGAAACGGAGATTTTGATCGGACGTCCAATTTCGAATACGCAGGCCTATGTATTGGATTCGTGGAACAATTTAGTTCCGATGGGTTCGGTTGGTGAGTTGTGTTTAAGTGGATTAGGGCTGTCGAAAGGATACTTACACCGCGAATCGTTGACGGCAGAGAAGTTTATTGATCACCCGTTTAAGGACGGTGAACGCTTGTATCGCACAGGAGATTTGGTGCAATGGACCGCTTCGGGAGATCTTCGTTATTTGGGTCGTAAGGACGATCAGGTAAAGCTAAGAGGATACCGTATTGAATTGGGTGAAATTGAAACAGCATTAAGCCGACATCCTGAAATAGCGGAAGTTGTAGTTAATGTGGCCGGAACGGGAGACAACAGCCTTTTGGGGGCTTACTATGTGGCAGCAACAACGTTGGAGAAAACTGTTTTGCAGCGCTTCTTAGTGCGTCATCTTCCGGCATATATGATTCCTGCATTTTTTGTGAAAATCGAGGAAATTCCGGTGAATAATAATGGAAAAGTCAATAGAAAGGCATTGCCAGCCTTTGACTTTATGGTAGCCGAGGAAATTGTTGAACCGGAAAACAAAATAGAAGCGGATATCCGTAAAATCTGGGCAGATATACTGGAAATATCAGAAGATAAAATTAGCACTGCTACCAGCTTTTTTGAATTGGGAGGACACTCGCTGAAAGCAACTGTAATGGTTGCACGGGTTCACAAAGAAACCGGCATCCGAATCCCGTTAATGGAGGTTTTTAAGACTCCAACCATTACAGGGATATCGCACTATGTTTTAGCGTTAACAACCATTCATAAAGAAGCAAATGATGAAAAACTGGCTAAAAGCATTTTAAGAATATGAGTGTTGCAAAACTGCTATTGGAACTCAAAGCGAAACAAATCGAACTCCGTCTGGATGGAGAGGATTTGGAAATAGCCTCTTACGGAGAGGGATTAACAGAATCGTTAGTCGAACAACTCCGGGAGAACAAGGCAGGATTGGTTGAACTTCTTAAAGAGGCTCAACGACAGAAAGATTATGCAGCAATACCAAAAGCATCGTCACAAAAAAGCTATAAAATGTCGCCAGGTCAGCGACGACTTTATGTCCTTCAGCAGATGGATAAGGATGGTACCGCCTATAACATGCCTATCCAATTAACGCTGAGTGAGTCATTGGATCTTGAGAAGGTTTCTCAAGCTTTTGAGCTGTTGATTGCGCGTTATGAGAGTTTGCGGACGGTATTCCGGATGGAAGATTTGGAGCCACGACAGATCATTCTGGATAATGTTCCGTTTTCAATGAATCATGTTGTATCGGTTCTTTCGGAACTTGATGGAGTTTTCAAGTCTTTTATCGCTCCGTTTGATCTGGAAGCAGGCCCGTTGTTTCGGGTGAGCTATGTTTCGGTAGAGGACGGTTCGGATCTTTTGCTCATAGACATGCACCACATCATTACGGATGGTGTTTCACAGCAGTTGTTAGAACAGGAGTTCTGGCAGTTGTACAATGGATTGGAACTTTCTGACGTAGCATATCAGTACCGAGATTATTCGGAGTGGTTTTGGAGCGAAGCCCAACAGGAACAAATAGCGTCACAGAAATCGTATTGGCTTGACCGTTTTTCGGGAGAGCTTCCACTGTTGAATCTGCCTTATGACTACCGTCGTCCTTCGGTAAAGAACTACCAGGGATCGCGAGTTGACTTTGTTTTGTCGGCTGCAGATTTGCAGGGTCTTCGTGGCCTTTGTGAACAGCAGGAGGCGACGCTTTACATGGGCCTTTTGAGTGTTTTTTCAACGTGGCTCTGGAAGCTGAGCGGACAGGATGACATTGTGGTAGGAAGCCCTATTGCAGGTCGCCGCCATAGCGATTTGGATGGTATCATGGGAATGTTTGTCAACACCCTTGCGATACGTACGGCAGTAGATGGCAACACACGCTTTTCATCGTTACTTTCCAGTATCAAGGAAGACACCCTATCTGCTTACGCACACCAAGAATACGGATTTGAAGAACTGGTCGAGTCGCTTAAACTCAGCCGAGATACGAGCCGTAACCCGTTGTTTGATGTGATGCTGATCCTGCAGAACCAGTCAACGGTAAAAACGGATCGACCTTATGAAGTATCAGAAATAAGTCATTCCGAAGGACAATCGAAATTTGATTTATCGTTGATGGCCGAAGAGCGCGAGGATCACCTGTATGTATCCCTGAGTTATAGCACCCAACTTTTCCGTGCAGAGAGCATTGAACGATTTGTGGGATATTTCCGGAAGATTCTCACCTCACTGAGTTCTGATCCGGTATTGTCAACAATTTCAATACTAAGTGCAGAAGAGACGCACCACCAGTTAAAAATAGTAAACGCAACAGATCACCCTGTACCAGAAGGAACGGTGGTAGATTTACTAAACAAGCGCGTATCGGAGCATCCCGGTGATCGCGCATTATTGGTAGGATCGCGCAGTTATACGTATGAGCAACTAGATGCAGGTTCGAATGGTGTGGCCAATTACCTTCATTCAAACGGGATCGGCTCAGGAGATCGTGTAGGCGTATTGCTGAAGCGTGATGAGCGCTTGATCATGAGCCTTCTCGGCGTATTAAAGTCCGGAGCGTCTTATGTACCGATCGATCCTTCATACCCTCAGGATCGGATCGATTATCTGATATCAGACAGTGCTTGTAGCTGTATTATAGATTCCTCTTTATGGGAATCGGGAGCCTTTGAAGACACAAACGCTGTTTCACACACCATTGATTCGGATCAACTGGCTTATATCATTTATACATCTGGATCAACAGGCTTGCCAAAAGGTGTGATGATCACCCACGGTAACCTGCGTTCATTTCTTCACTGGTGCTTTGAGGAGTTCCGGGAAGAGCATTTTGAGATGGTGTATGGAGTTACATCCGTATGTTTTGACCTGTCTATTTTCGAGATATTTTATTCACTCTGCTCAGGTACCCCGGTTCGATTATTGGAGAGTGCTCTTGAGATAGAAGAACGATTATCAGGAGATCGTAATGTATTGATCAACACGGTTCCAAGTGTATTGGGTGGCTTGTTGAAAGGTGGCGTTTCGTTGTCGAAAGTTTCGGTATTGAACCTAGCCGGCGAGCCGATACCACAATCGTATATCGATCAATTGGATTGTTCCCGTATCAGTGTTCGCAACCTTTATGGACCTTCTGAAGACACAACATATAGTACCTGTTACAAGCTTGATGGTGAAACGGAGATTTTGATCGGACGTCCAATTTCGAATACACAGGCCTATGTATTGGATTCATGGAACAATTTAGTTCCGATGGGTTCGGTTGGTGAGTTGTGCTTGAGTGGATTAGGGTTATCGAAAGGATACTTACACCGAGAATCGTTGACGGCAGAGAAGTTTGTTGAGCACCCGTTTAAGGCTGGTGAACGCTTGTATCGCACAGGCGATTTGGTGCAATGGACCGCTTCGGGAGATCTTCGTTATTTGGGTCGTAAGGACGATCAGGTAAAGCTAAGAGGATACCGTATTGAATTGAGCGAAATTGAACACTGCATCCGGAAAAGTGATCATGTTACGGAATCATGTGTAGTCATTCATGAATACGGTGCAAATGATAAAGCACTCGTTGGTTTTGTGCAGGTAACAGAAGGCTATGATGAAGGTGAATTGCTGAAAGAGTTGAAAAACAAACTTCCGCATTACATGGTTCCGGATTATCTGCTACAGGTAGACACAATTCCGGTAAACAATAATGGGAAAACAGACAAGAAACAGCTTCTACGTTCTTTAGATAACAACCTGTTCAATGAATCGGAAGCATTTGTTGTGCCCGTTGGACCGGATGCGGAAAAAATCGTAAAAATCTGGGAAGACCTGCTCGAAAAACAGCCTGTTGGGATGAAAGACGATTTTTTCAGATCGGGAGGTCACAGCTTGAAAATCACAGCTTTATCTAGCCTTATTTATCGGGAGTGGGGAGTTGTCATTCCATTTCAGAAGTTTTTTACGCATACCACTCCGGAAGAACAGTTAGCATTGATTGAAAGCGAACAAGTTTCTGGATTTAAGAAAATAGAGAAAGCACCGCAACAAGCGTTTTATCCGTTATCGGCGGCTCAGAAGCGCTTGTACTTTATGCAGGAACTCGCGCCAGAAAGCACAGCCTACAATATGCCTACGGCAAATTATCTTGGGAAGGAAGTCGACCTGGAACGAATGGAGTCGGTGATCAATCAACTAATTGAACGCCACGAGATTTTAAGAACATCCTTCGTGAAAGTCAATAACGAGCCATTTCAGAAAATCAATGACCATATAAACTTCAAACTAGACAAGCATGTTTGTCGCTATGAAGAACTTTCAGATTATCTTGATACGTATCTGCATGCATTTGATCTGAGCGCTCCTTCTCTTTTACGTTCATCAATAGTAGAGCTAGAAAACTACGGCTATGTATGGATCATCGACATGCACCATATTGTAGCGGATGGAACATCCCTTCAAAATATGACCAGCGAATTCATGTTGTTGTACAACGGAAAAGAGCCGGAGCAACTACCGATTCAGTACAGGGATTTTTCAACATGGCAGAACGAACAGATTGAAAGCGGGGCACTTGAAGAACAGAAGAAATGGTGGATGGAGCTTTATTCGGAGCTTCCACCAAGGATTGAATTACCTACCGATTATAAACGCCCTGCCAACTTCACATTTGAAGGTGATTATATCCGGTTCCAGCTGAATCCTTCAACTTCTGAGCAACTAAAAAGCATTGCAACTAGTCGAAAAGGGACATTGCAAATGGTGCTGCTTGCTACACTTAATGCCATGTTGCACAAATATACCGGTCAAACGGATATGGTTGTAGGATGTGGAATTGCCGGAAGGCAACACCCGGACCTGAAGAACCTTGTAGGTATGTTTGTCAATACACTGGCAATACGAAATTATCCGAAGTCAGAAATGAGTTGGGAGGATTTATTCGCACAGGTGAAAGAAAATAGCATATTGGCCTATAAAAATCAGGACCTTCAATTTGAAGAACTGGTTGATATGCTGAATATAGAGCGGGAAACATTTCGCAACCCGCTACTCGATGTTTGTCTGGTTGTACAAAATTTCGACAAGTCCAAGGAAGATATTTCGCAGTTCATAGTTCAGAACACCAAAGACGAAATGGACCAGCAGAGTCTGATGCAGTTACGCTCTGCAAGTACTGCAAAGTTTGATATGACTTGGTTTGTGGAAGAGCGAGAAGGAGGCATTGATATTCAATTGGAGTATTATACAAGAATTTTCTCCCGTGAAACTGCCGAGCGATTGTCTCACCATTTTCTGAGAATACTGGATCAGGTAATAAAAAATCCGCAAATCAAATTGGAAGAACTTCGGTTGCTGGATGATGCCGAGGAGCAACAAATTTTAAAGAATTTTGTCTCAGGAAAACGCGTCGAATTGGATTGGGATAGTTCAATCCCAGCACTGTTCTCGCAACAAGCTAAATTACATCCTTCACAGATTGCCGTTACCGATTCCAAAGGTTCAATAACCTACGCAGAATTAGAAGCATCTTCCAACAGACTTGCGAGATTCCTAAAGAGTGAGGTCGGGGTTCTGCCCGAGCAAATCGTTGGTGTTCTACAGAAAAGAGACCGTGATTCCATCATAGCTATTCTTGGTGTAATTAAAGCCGGGGGAGCTTTCCTTCTACTCGAATCATCGCTACCAGAAGACCGACTTGTATTTATGGTTTCCGAGGCTAGTATTGATGTGGTACTTACTTCCAAAGATTTGGTAGGTCTTGCGAGCAGGTTGCAATGGAGAGGAGCAGGAGTAACACATCTCATTTGTACCAATAGTGATGATGTGTACAGCGAACACGGAGGCATTAAAAACGAGCTGACGAGTAAAGATCTTTGGGAATACGTCGGTAATAGTGCTACAGACCTCATCACAGCCGGAGGCTGGTTAAGCAGTTATGACGGTCAGGCAATCAGTGAAAAGGAAATGGAAGAATATAGTAACAACGCTTATCAAAAAGTAAAGAGCGTTATTACTCCTCAATCCAGAGTATTGGAAGTAGGGTGTTCTTCCGGACTTACCATGTTCCAGATAGCGCCTAATGTTGCCGAATATGTTGGAACGGATTTGTCTTCCAGTATCTTGGAAATTACAGCGAGTGAAGTCGCTAAACGTGGTGCTGAAAACATTCGATTGGAGTGTATGCCGGCACATGAAATTGATAGGCTTAAGGGACCGTTCGATCTGGTTGTAATCAACAGTGTGATTCAATGTTTCGAAGACCACAACTATTTGCGTTCGATCATTTCCAAGGCGATTAATCTTTTGAATGGTAAAGGACATATTTTCATCGGGGATGTTATGGACGAAGACCAACGGGAAGAAATGATTGACACCTTGGTTAATCATGCAAAAAGCGGTTCTCTCGGACAAACCAAAATCGATTTTTCTTCTGAGCTTTTCGTTTCCAAAGATTATTTTCTGGATCTGCAAGGCGATGGTCTGGGCGTTACAGATGTTCGCGTTTCTGACAAGATTTTTACGATACACAATGAGCTGACAGACTTCAGATACGATGCATTGTTAACGGTGAATACCGATCAACCAATCGTGATCTACGAAAAGAAGAAGTTCCAGCTGGATGCAAGTTCCATTTCACAATTCGCCGATGATCCGATTGAAGAGATCGACATTCGTGGTGCTCATCTTTGCTACTCCTTTTTTACATCTGGCTCAACGGGTAATCCCAAGGGAGTCATGATTGAACATGCTTCCCTGCACAACCTGTGTCATTGGTATCAGAATTATTTCAATCTGAATCATTCGTGCAATTCTTCGCAATACGCCAGTATGTCGTTTGATGCATTTGTCTTCGAAGTATTTCCACCACTTTTAAGCGGAGCTACGCTTACATTTATTCCGGATGAAGTCCGTCTGGAAATCGCTGATCTGGTGCAATTCATCCATGAAAAGGAAGTGACCCATTGTTTCCTTCCAACACCGATCTATGAAGAAATTGATGCGTTGCAACTGTTGGAACCACTGAATGGGAAGACAATTGTGGTAGCAGGTGATCAGCTGAAGGAGGTTTCCCCATCTTCTATTCGTTTATTTAACAGTTACGGTCCAACGGAAAATACGGTAGCAACTACTGTTATGGAGCTTTCATCTGAAAGTAAAAGCCTGCCTCCGATTGGGACACCGATCGATAACATTCACGTATTTATTCTTAACGAAAGAAACGAGATTCAACCTGTTGGGGTGGTTGGCGAAATTTGTACCAGCGGAAAAGGACTAGCTAGAGGCTACATAAACAGCGATGCGCTGAACAAAGAGAAATTTATTCCCAATCCGTATGTTCCGGGTGATCGTTTGTACCGAACCGGAGATCTAGGAAAATGGGATAGCGATGGACGGATTCATTTCTCAGGCCGAAAAGATGATCAGGTAAAAATTCGAGGAAACCGTATTGAATTGGGGGAAATCGAGAATTGCCTGTTGAGTCTGAATGAAGTTTCTGCTGCTACGGCCGTGGTTAAAGTCAGTGCATTCGGAGAAAAAGAGCTCGCGGTGTATTTCGTGGCGTCTGAGCAAATCGATAAAATTGATATTCAGAATTTTATTCGGAAACTGCTACCGGAATACATGGTTCCATCCTATTTGTATCAGTTAGACCGACTTCCACTTACGAAAAACGGCAAGATAGACAAGAAGAAATTGCTTCAAATGGCGAACAACGAAGATCGCCGAAAAGAAGATTTTGTTCAGGTTGAAACTGAAACGGAACGAATACTAGTGACCTTATGGAGTGAAATTCTTGGGGTTTCCGAGAATGAAATTAGTGCCAATGATAATTTCTTTCATATTGGAGGTCACAGCTTAAAGGCAACCAGACTTTCGAGCCAGATCCATAAGTCATTTTCGGTTAAAGTCGACTTAAAAGAACTGTTCCGGGCTCCCGTACTTTCCGATCAGGCAAAGATGATTGAAGCCGCTTCAAAGACCAATTTCACGGCCATTGAACGCATTAAGGAACAAGAGTCCTATGTACTTTCTTCTTCGCAACAGCGCCTTTGGGTGTTAAGTCAAATGACCGCGGCAAACAGCGCTTACAATATGTCGCAGTGTCAGATCTTCAAAGGAGCATTAGACATAGATGCATTAAATCAGGCTTTTCAAGAGCTAATTTGTAGACATGAATCCTTAAGAACACAATTTAAAGCCGGAGAGACCGGAAAAGTTAGACAATACATAGTTCCTGCAGAAGATATTTCCTTCAGCCTTCGTATAGAAGATGTTAGAAACCGAGATAAGAAGGAGGAATATGTGGAGGCGCAGGTTCTTTCTGAAGCGGAAACAGCATTTGATCTGGAAGTTGCGCCTTTGATCAGAGGTAGGTTGTTTCAAACGGATGAACAAGAATTTGTATGCTGTTATACACTGCACCACATTATCAGTGATGGCTGGTCAATGGAAGTGTTGTTCAAGGAATTGCTTTCTTCGTATCAGGCAACCAAACAAGGGCAAACGTTGGAATTGAAACCTCTTGATATACAATACAAGGACTACGCAAACTGGCAACAAGAGCAACTGAACGAGGACAGTATTGTCGGTCACAAGACCTATTGGATTGACACGTTCAAAGGTGAAATTCCGGTACTTTCGTTGCCTACGAAAAATAGACGTCCTGTACTGCAGACCTACGACGGAGAACGGGTCGAAACAACGATTAACCCACTTGTTTTAAGCTCATTGAAAGAAACGGGCAACAATCAGGGAGCAAGTTTATTTATGACCTTACTTGCCGGATTGAATGTGTTGCTTTATAAGTACTCGGGTGATACCGACATGATCGTGGGAACGCCGATTGCAGGTAGAAACCACAGTGATCTGGAAAATCAGATTGGGTTTTACGTGAACACACTTCCCCTGCGTGTTTCCTTTACACCAGGCACATCTTTTTCCGAATTGCTGGAAAAGGCGGTAAAGGCTTCCTATGAAGCTTTTGAACACCAGATATACCCATTCGATGATCTTGTTAACGACCTTGCTCTTAAACGCGATTTGAGTCGTAATCCATTGTTTGATGTGGTTCTCGCGGTCCAGTCCGAAGCATCAGACGTGTACCTAAGGGATGCACAAAATAAGACGGGATTGGTTATAGAGGATTACTACCGTGCAACGAAAGTTGTAAGCAAATTTGATTTGACATTCAATGCGTCAGAATCGGTTGATGGATTAAAAATTAGTATTGATTTCAATACAAATCTTTTTGAACGTAGCTGGATTACTTCCATGCTTGCTCATTTCGAGCAAATTTTGACGGTGGTTTCTCGCAGCGCAGCTGTTACACTTGACCACATCCGTTTGCTCTCCGACAACGAGAAGGCTGATTTGCTCCGATTGGGTTCTGGTACAATTGTTCCTAAATCGGATCAAAATTCCGTTCTGGATGCCTTTATGAAATGTGTTGAAACGGTTCCGGACCGCCCTGCCGTTGTCAACAATAATTCTTCGCTTACATACGCCAAGTTGAATGAAAAATCGGACCAGTTTGCAGTTTACCTGAAGAATGAACATGGGATAAGCTTCGGAGATGTGGTCGGTTTGAAACTACATAGGAGTGAATGGCTCGTTGTCGCACAGCTAGGTGCGTTCAAGTTGGGAGCGGCTTATGTTCCCATCGATCCGGGGTACCCATCAGAACGGGTTGAATACATGCTTAAAAGCAGTGGTAGTAAATTGTTGATCGATGAAGAGAAAGTGCTTGACTTTCAACAGAAAGCGCATCAGACTACGTTAGATATAGTTTATCCTTCTCCATTGGATGTAGCCTATATTGTCTATACATCAGGATCAACCGGGAGACCGAAAGGGGTGGTTGTTGAACACGGATCTTTGTTGAATTTGTGTAACTGGCACAACCGTAGCTTTGGTGTTACGGAAAACGACAGGGCAACAATGTATGCAGGAGTTGGTTTTGACGCGTCTGTTTGGGAAGTGTTCCCTTATTTATGCAAGGGAGCAACCTTGTTTGTTGTTCCGGATGAAGTTCGCCTCGACACCTATGAAACCAACCAGTTCTTTGAACAGCAGAGAATAACTGTGGCTTTCTTGCCAACGAAATTTGCAGAAGTCTTTTTCAAAGAAAAAAATTCGTCACTCAGGTATTTGTTGGTTGGAGGAGACAGACTATCAACGATTTCAGAAACCCCATATGTGGTGGTCAATAATTACGGGCCATCAGAGGCAACAGTTGTTGCGACGAGTCAGACGCTGAAAGCACCTGATGAACTTACCATTGGAAAGCCAATCGACAATACGGAAATATACATTCTTTCAGAAAATGGAGATTTGGCTCCGTTTGGAGTAAATGGTGAAATCTGTATCGGAGGTTCGGGACTGGCAAAGGGATATTTACACGAAGCGGATCTTGCATACAATGGCTTCATTCCAAATCCGTTCAGAGACGGAGAGCGCATGTACCGCACAGGAGATCTTGGAAGGTGGACAACAGGAGGAAACATCCATTTTACAGGAAGAAAAGACGATCAGGTAAGTATTCGAGGATATCGTATAGAGTTGGGAGAAATTGAACATGTACTGAAAGAACTCGAGTTTATTCAGGAGGCAGTGGTTCTGGCACATTCAGGAGAACTCGTTGCATTCTATATTTCCAATTCGTTGGTCAGCGAGGCAGCAATTAAGTCCGAATTGAAGAAGCATCTGCCGCAATTTATGATTCCTGATACCTATTATGAGAAAAGCGTATTTCCAGTAACGAGCAATGGCAAGATCGATAGAAAAGAATTGGTTGAAGGCCTTGCAGGTGAACGAAATCGTAAACAGGAATTCGTTCCACCGGTCAGTGGGTTAGAAAAGAAATTGGCAGAAATTTGGACGAAGGTACTTGAAGTAGATCAAGTTGGTCTCAACGACGACTTCTTTGCAATAGGCGGTAACAGTATTAAAGTAACCATGTTGATTGCGGAACTGCGAAATCAATTCAAAGTAAAGCTTGCTTTCACAGACGTATTTGCATCCAGTGTTTTGAAAGAACAGGCTCATTTAATTGAAAAATGTGCCCACGTTGCTCAGGATGAGATGTTCGCGATTGACAAGCAGGAATGCTACGCATTGTCTGATGCACAAAAACGACTTTGGGTGCTGGATCAATTTGAAAGCAATAAACTTTCTTACAACATACCGGCTGTTGTCTGGCTGAAATCCGGAACAGATATCAACGTGCTGAAAGTCGCATTAAATGATGCCATCGTACGACATGAAATTCTTAGAACGGTATTCAAAGAAAAGGATGGAGAGGTTTGGCAATACGTTATTGAACCCGATCAATTTGATTTTTCAATAGATACCCTCGACTTAAAGTCAGAAAAGGATCCGGAAAGCGCTGTGATGAATTTTGTCCTCGAAGCTACAAAGGAACCATTCGATTTGTCTGTAGGTCCATTGATCCGTGCAACGCTGTTACAGGTTGGTGAAAACGAATTTGCATTCTATTATTGTTTGCATCACATAATCAGTGATGGCTGGTCGATGAATATTCTCAGCAAAGACGTTATTGATTTCTATAACTTCCGCTTGGGTCAAACAACTACAATACCTGCACCGCTTGAGATTCAGTACAAAGACTATGCTGCTTGGGAAAAGAAACAGCATGGAACGGCAGCAATCGAAAATGAAAAGCAGTATTGGTTGAAACGTTTGTCTCCGGCATTACCTGTTTTGAATCTCCCAATTGCCTCAGAAAGACCTGCGGTGCGCACAATGAATGGAAATACATTGTTCTCCAAATTATCTCCTGCCCAAACAGAGAAATTTGAACGATTGTGCAAAGAGTTAAAGGGAAGCCCGTTTATTGGATTGCTTGCCGTTTGGAATGTATTGCTGCACAAGTATACGTACGATACAGATTTCATTATCGGAACTCCTGTGTCAGGCCGTGAAAGAAGTGAATTGCAGGATCAGATTGGATTCTACATCAACACACTCGCACTGCGCAATCAATTAAATCCGGAGACGTCATTCAAGGCTTTCTTTGAACGTGTTGCCGCCAATACACTGAACGATTTTTCGCATCAAAATTACGCCTTTGACCGGGTTCTGGAACACTTGAATGTTAAACGCGATACGAGTAGAAATCCGGTATTTGATGTGATGATCACACTTGACAACAAGATAGGTGCATCAGATTTGTTCGAAGCCAAGTCAAAGGATATTCGCAAAATGAAGGAAAACAACGTTGCCCTTTCTAGATTTGATCTGGATATTGGGTTCCAGTTCGAAGAAGACTTTCTCGCTTTCGATATGAACTACAACGTAAATATTTATGACGAACAGCATATTCAGGAGCTGATCCGGAATTTCCATGTAGTGCTTGATGCAATCCTTTCTAACCCTGATTGTACGATAAGTGATCTTTCGCTTATTGAGAACATGGATACCATCAATTTGATTCAAGCTAGCTACTGGTCTCGGAAACGCACCAAAATTGGAGGGCTGGTTTGGAATAAAGTCCAGACTGAAGGCACTGGACGTGGTACCGTATCATTTGAAATAGATCTACAGCAATCGTCGTCACTTGCAGCACTTCAAGGACAATTGCAGTGTTCCAAACTGGCATGTTATGCAGCGCTTATCAGAACACTTATGTTTAAGTGGCAGGGCACGACCAATTACATTCAGGCATGTTATCAGAATGTTGAAGGAACATCACTTCCGCTACTTGCAGAGCATGAACTTCAGCCAGAAGAAAGCGCAGTTGTTACCCTGAAAAACGAAATGCGGGCACTGCAAATCGGAGCGAAACACCAGCGGTATACCCCGTCACTTTTAAACAGTGATTTGGTTGATTTGGGAATTGTTTATTTGACGGATCGCGATGCGTTCAGGGCAGAAACGCTCCCGTCAATGATGTTTGAATTCAGAGAAATAGAAACTTCCGTTCAGGGAGTGTTTCATTATGATACTGGAAAACTGGACGATACAGATGCGCAAATGCTGTGTGAACGCTTGAAAGTAATTATCGAACAGGTAATCCTTGATCCGGAAACGCCTTTAATTCAACTGAACAGTAATCTTCAGTTGACGACCAACGTATACAGTCTGGATCTTGAAGATGACTTTAACTAACCGCACAATTACACCGCTATGACACTGATAATAGATACTAAAAATAGTAAATCCGCAACGAAGCACTCGACATACAACCTGTTCACAGTGAGCGAAAATGAGCTTCTCGAGATCAAGGAACTGGTAGAACAATTAAAAGAGGTTACCGATGACTTTGAAAGTCCGGACTTTTTGAAAAGAGCAAGAACCTTTGGATATAGATTGCCCGAAAGACTGGTTGAGTATTTATCTGCGTTCAGGTATAGTAACGGATCGCCGGGAGCAATTCTTATTCGGGGGATAGATTTTTCAGATTCCGGCAGAACCCCGATGTCTATGGAAGAAAGCAGGCTCGCCAAACGAAACACCGACAGTGATTTGCTGCTCATTTTGATGTCATCAATTCTGGGAGATGTATTTGGATGGAGTTCGCAACGCGGAGGAGATATTATTAATGACGTATTTCCATTACAGGCTAACGAACGGGAGCAATTGAGTACAGGAAGCACCGTTGATTTGGCATTCCATACCGAAGAAGCCTTTCATCCGTATCGTGCAGATTATGTAGGATTGACATGTATACGAAATCATGAACAGGCGCCTACGCGTTTGGGTTCCTTGAAATCCTTCGAGCTTAGCCCTGCCACCAAAGAGGTGTTGCTACAGGATCGGTTCATTTTTGAAAAAGATAAAAACTTCGAGAATGAAGAAGGAACAGATGAGCCGGAATCGGTATTGTTCGGAGCATCAAATGATCCATATTTAAGAATTGACCCTGCATTTATGCAAGTGGTTTCCGGAGATGAAGTTGGTCAAAATGCGTTGAATGAAATAGCGCTTCAGTTGAATGTAAATCTGGAGGATGTTTATTTCCAATCGGGCGACTTCTGTTTCATTGACAACTACTTTTTGGTCCATGGAAGAAAAGCCTTCAAACCGTTGTACGATGGCACAGGGCGCTGGTTAAAGCGTGTCAATATTACCACAGATCTTCGCAAATCGAGAGCGTTTCGGTCTGATTCCGACTCGCGGGTAATTACTTCAACTAAGTATTAGTAAATCATGCAAAGTACATCGCAAGAGAATACATTAAACGCACTTGTTCTTAAGGAATTTTGGGACAATCGATTGAAGCAAATGATGCCGGTGCAACTGGGTTTTTCTTCAATCAATGAAGTTGATGGTAGACGTGAGCAGGTAGTCTGTACTCTTCCGGAAAATACAGGAAAGCAGTTTGCCAATGTGACAAAAGGAAAGCAGGTAAACGCGTATAAAATAGGATTGGCAGCGTTGTACATTCTGCTTCATAAATATACAAAAGAGACGAAATTAACGGTTGTTTCATCGCTTCCGGAATTCGAACAGCTTCTTTCAGTTCAGAATGATTTAATTGTTTCCGAAGTTGTGTGCAACAAGCAAGAAACGATAAAGTCTTTGCTTGGAAAAATTCACCAAGATTTCCTTACTGTTGTTCAACACGCCGACTTCGATGTAGTGAACCTTTTTCACAAAATGGGAAAAAGTGAGGGGTTTTACGCAGGACTGCAGTTGGAAGGGTTTACCCGTGATCTGGACTTGGGAACAATGGTTGCACTTTTGTTTTCAATTGTAGAAAAAGAACATGAAGTAACCATTCAACTGGATTTCGATACCACACAACTATCCCTTGAAAATGCCAACCAACTTCTACTGCATTTCACCAGAATTCTGGATTCAATTGTCTTCAATCTCGAATTAACAATTTCAGACGTAAGGTTTGTCACAGAAAAAGAGGTGTTATCTCCACTTACCGGCAAACAAATCACGGAACAAATTGATTTCCAAAAAGGGTTTGTGGAAAGAGTTGAAGAAGTGGTGGACAAAAAACCCGAACAAATCGCGGTGAATTGCGAAGGGGAAACCATTTCTTACAAAGCACTAAATGAGCGTGCCAATCAATGGTGCCATTATTTAGTGGAACGTGGCTTGAGACCCGGTGAACGCGTTGGAATAGTTGGTGGAAGGTCAATAGAACAGGTGATCCAGGTATTAGCAGTGCTAAAAGCCGGATGTGCTTATGTTCCGGTTGATAGTACTTTCCCGCTCGAACGAAAAAAGAGCATTCTTGCCGACAGTGATTCACGTTTTTTGCTGGTAAAAGAAAAACAACTGGCCGAAGGCCTTGAAAACGTAGTTTGCATAGTTGATGCTTTAGATGCAGGAAATTATTCTACAGAGAATCCGGGAATCAAACCCGATCCGGATGACTTGCTCTACATCATGTTTTCTTCAGGAACAACGGGCAAGCCAAAAGGTATCATGGTGAATCACAAAAGCATCCTGAATTTGCTTCTTTGGTATGAAAAGAAGTATGCCATCGATCAAAATACAAGGATTGTCCAAATTACCAACCTCACAATTGACATTGCCTTTCAGGAAATTTTTTCGTCATTGCTGGCCGGTGCTACGCTGTTTGTTCCTTCTATGGAAACATCCATGAACAAGTCCGCGTTTCTTCAATACCTGGAAGCAAATGGAATCACGTTTATTCAGGTAATTCCAGACTTGCTTAAAACATATTTTCTCGAAGAAGAGAAGCTAAAGTCACTTGACTACGTGCTTTGCGGAGGAGATAAATTGAACGACCAGCTTAGAGATCAAATCGTGGCTAAAGGGTATAATCTGTTCAATGTGTACGGGCAAACGGAAACAGCAATCGATTCAGTGATTTCCAATTGCACAGCAGGTCTCACTTTTGATGAAGCTATTCAGGGATATGACTTATATGTTTTAAATGAGGAGTTGCACTACGTTCTTCCGGGAACTGTAGGGCAAATCTGTACCGGAGGAGTGGGACTGGGCATTGGTTATCTGAATGATCCGGAACAAACAAGTGAGAAATTTATTGACAACCCGAATGGCGAAGGTCGTCTTTATCTCACCGGAGATTTGGGAAGAAGAATGTCCGACGGAACCATTCAGTTTATTGGTCGTGAAGACAATCAGGTTAAAATTCGTGGATACCGGATTGAACTTGCTGAAGTGGAAAAAGCACTTCTCAGATACGAACCAATTGAGGATGCTGTTGTGACAGTTATTACGGATGATTCGGGTGAAAATAGCCTGGTCGGTTATTATATTTCCAAAGAAAACCCCGAAATTGATGGGATTCGAACATTTCTAAGGTCCGTTGTTCCCGATTATATGGTTCCTATCTACTTTGTTCGGATGGAGCGGTTTCCTATCAGTGACAATGGAAAAGTTAAAAAGAATGAACTTCCACTTCCTGATTTTAAAGGGGCAACGATAGATACCGATTATTGCGCACCGGAAACACAGGAAGAAATTGCTGTGGTGGAAGCCATACAGGAGGTTCTTAAACGGGATAAAGTCAGCGTAAACCATAACTTTTACGATCTGGGGGGTGACTCGATCAAAAGTATACTTGTTGTTTCAAAACTAAAGCAACTGGGTTTCAATCTAAAAGTTGAAGACATTCTTAAAATCCCGGTTCTTAAGGAACTCGCCGCTACGTTGCGACAGGAGACTGTTTCCATAGATCAGTCCGAATGGTCGGGAGATGCAGATCTTACGCCTATTCAATCGTTCTTTTTCAACGATGCAGGCCTTGTTGCACGTGAGCACTACAATCAGTCCCTTGTGCTAAAAATGAATGCACAATATGTGGTGAACTTGGAGCAGGCGATGCGCTGTTTAATGTCGCACCACGATATTCTTAGAGCGGTTTATGAAGAGAAAAACGGTGCCTGGAAACAGACAATCAAACCTTCTGACGCAACCGGCATTTCGGTCGAACACTTCAATCTGGTGGCAAGCGAGAATACCAAAGAAGAAATTGAAAGACTGGGAAACCAGCTACAATCTGGGTTTGATCTTTCCGAAGGGCCATTGATCAAAGTTGGGGTGTTCCAATGTTCAGATGCCTATCGTGTTCTTTTGGTAGCTCACCATTTGATCATTGATGGTCTGTCTTGGCGCATTCTTCTGGAAGATTTGGAAACGCTGCTTACCCAAATTCAGGCAGGAGAAAATCCGCAATTACCACTAAAAACAGATACTTACGGTTCCTGGTCTGATGCGCAACGAGCTTACTACTCAGAAACAACTCGTGAAAAGGAACGCAATTATTGGTCGGCGCAAAGCACGCTGCAACAAGATGATTTCTGGAAAGATGAAACGTTCCTGAATCGTTTTAAAACGAATGGTCGTATTGCTTTCAAGCTGGATGTTCCGGATACGCAACGAGCCTTGACAACTTCGCACAAAGCATTTGGAACCGACATGAACGATCTGTTATTAACAGCTTTGGGGTTGGCATTAAAAGATACGTTTGGTGCAGAGAGCACCATGATACGTATGGAAGGCCATGGTCGGGAAGATGTTGGACGAAATCTTGATGTGAGCAGAACGGTAGGTTGGTTTACATCAATTTATCCCTTTTTACTGGATATACAACAGTGTTCAAACGATCCATTGAAAGCTTTAGTTGCAGTGAAAGACAGCATGCGGAGAATCCCGAATAAAGGAATTGGATACGGGATTTTACGTTTCATAGAAAACACAACCCTTGCCTTCGAAACACCAAAGGTAGAGTTTAACTATTTGGGAAGTTTTGATCAAGATAAAGAGAATGGCATTTTCGAAGTTTTGGATGAATCGGCAGGCAATGCTGTTTCTCTCAAAAACAACAGTGAAACCGCTCTGAATATTAGTGGAATTCACATGAACGATCAGCTGGAACTCTCTATGGAATATGCTCAGGAGGTTTTTGATGACAGCACTATGGAACTGCTTGCCGGCAGGTATAAAAAGGCGTTGATTTCACTGTTGGATGCGTTGGAAGCTGAACCGGAAGGGCAGTTGACTCCATCCGATTTGACATTCAAGGATCTCACTGTTGCAGAACTGGAGATACTCAATAAAAATAAGGAGGTTGAAGACGTTTATGGACTTTCCCCACTTCAGGAAGGGATTTACTTTCATTGGTCATTATCGCGGGATAGCACGCAGTATGTAAACCAAACGTCATACCGCGTTACCGGTGAACAAAACGTCAAATTGATTGAACGAAGCTATGCCGAACTGGTAGAAAGGCATGCAGCCCTGAGAACAGGTTTCACAGAGCAATTTGCCGGACGTGTATTGCAGGTGGTTCGAAAATCCGTTGCTCCAAATTTTGAGTTCGTTGATGGTCAAAACCAACAGTTCGACTTACTGCAGTTTAAAGCAGAAGAAAGAACGCAAGGATTCAATCTGAATGATGCGTCCTTGATGCGTCTCACAATTGTTCAATTGGCAATAGATGATTTTGAGTTTATATGGAGCTCGCATCATATATTGATGGATGGCTGGTGCGTGAGCATTTTGATCAATGATTTCGTAGAAATTCTGGGAAGTCACAAGCTAGGCAAAGTACCTCAATTAAATACGCCAAAACCTTATTCCGAGTATATCAAGTGGTTGGCCGGAGTAGATCAGCAAGCGTCGGTTAGTTACTGGAAGGAACTGCTGGATGGCTACCAAGAAAGGGCAATCGTTCCTTCGCAATTTAAGAATCTTGAAAATCGGAGAGTGGAAGAGAAAGAAATCACTGACCTTATTGGCGATGAACTCTTCCAAACCATTGATCTGTTTTGCAGAAACGCTTCCATTACACTGAGTACCTTCTTGCAAGGTGCCTGGGGATATTTGCTTGCTACATACAACTACTCGCGAGACGTAGTTTATGGTTCGGTTGTTTCAGGCAGGCCTGCTGTTCTAGATGGTGTGGATGAAATGATAGGATTGTTTATTAATACAATTCCAATTCGTGTAACATACGCAGAATCAGACACCCCGCTTTCACTTTTGAAGAACCTTCAAAAACAATCGATAGAGGGCAATAGTCACCATTATATGAACCTGGCAGATGTTCAATCGCAGAGCAGCTTGGGCAGGAACCTCATGGATCATATTATGGTCATTGAGAATTACGCCGTTAAAGAATCTTCCGAAGAAATGAAGTCGCAACTTTCTGTTTCTGCGGTAGAGGTTCTGGAAGAAACCAACTATGATTTCAACCTGATATTCGGTCCTGGATCCGATGCATTGTCGGTTCAAATAAAGTACAATTCCAGACTTTACTCACAGGAGTTTATTCAGGAAACACTCAATCGATTCAAGTCTGTAGTGACGCAATTTGTGCAAAACCCACAAACAGAACTGAAGTCACTTCACGGAATGAGTCAACACGATTTGTTGCGCATTAGCCAAGCAGGTGGTTATGGATCATATCCGCAAGACATGACGATAACTAAAGCATTTTCCAAACATGTGAAGGAAACGCCGTCATCTGTAGCAGTCCGCTTCAAGGAAAAGACACTTACGTACCAGCAACTGGATGTGCTTTCCAATCAGCTGGCAAATTACATCCATACGCACTATGCAATAAACACAGATGATTTAATCACGATTAAACTAGAGCGAAGCGAGTGGCTTCTGGTAGCTATTTTAGCCGTGCTGAAGTCTGGAGCAGCTTATGTTCCGGTAGATCCTGGATATCCGGAAGAGCGTATAAGCTATATCGAAAAAGATGCCGGTTCCAAGATTTCGATCGATCAAAAACTGCTGAATAACTTCTATCTTGAAAAAGATCAGTTGAGTGAATCCTACATTGGAGCAAATTCGAAACCTTCTGATCTCGCATACATTATTTATACATCAGGCACCACTGGAAATCCCAAAGGAGTGCAAATCGAGCATTCGAATGTCATTCAGTTGTTGTTTAATTCCGGGTCAATATTCGATTTCAACAATTCTGATGTCTGGACACTTTTCCACTCCTACTGTTTCGACTTTTCCGTTTGGGAAATGTATGGAGCATTATTGTTCGGAGGTGAACTTGTGGTGGTTCCAGAAGAAACCACGAAAGATGTGGAACAATTTGCGGAATTGTTACAAAGAAGTCAGGTAACCGTTTTGAACCTCACGCCATCCGTATTTAAGATTTTGCAGGAGCAAATCATCAAAGCGGAAATCAACAACCGCATTCGCTTTTTGATCTTTGGAGGTGAGGCATTGTATCCGGAGTTTCTCACCAATTGGAGAAAGAAGTTTGAATCATGCCAATTGGTCAACATGTACGGTATTACGGAAACAAGTGTAGTTATCACGTACAAAGAAATCACCGACGAAGACATCCGAGAAAACACCTGCAATATAGGAAAACCGCTTCCAACGCTGAAAGCACATGTTTTTGGAATAGACGGACAGCCTGTACCGGAAGGTATACCGGGAGAGTTGTATGTTTCAGGACATGGATTGGGGCGCGGATATTTAAACCGTGAAGAACTGACCAAAGAGCGTTTTATCTGGAGGGAATTAAACGGTGTTCAGGAAAGGTTATACCGCTCAGGAGATTTAGTTCGAGGCTTGCCGGATAACGAATTGGAATACCTTGGCAGAATTGATGATCAGGTTAAAATCCGGGGATATCGAATTGAACTTGGAGAGGTTTCGAACGCATTGAAAAAACAACCTTCCATTAAAGACGCTGTGGTTGTTGCCTGGGGAAATGATGCGAACAAATACCTGTACGCCTATTATCTAAGCGATTCTGCAGTGAGTGAAGATGCATTGTTTGAGTTCATGAAGCATGAGGTTCCTTCATATATGATTCCTTCAGGATTCGAAAAAATAGCTGTTTTGCCGGTTACGAAAAATGGGAAACTCGACAAAAGCAAATTACCTGCACCACAGTTTCAGAAAAGCATGGAGTATGTTTCACCGGAAAATGAACTGCAAGAGAAGCTGGTGCAGATTTGGTCAGAATTGCTACAGGAAAACCCGGAGCAAATAGGGATTAATCACCACTTTTTTGATGCAGGAGCAAACTCGTTAACCGTAACAAAACTGAGCCTCAGGGTAAAGAACGAATTGAATTGTGAAATGTCACTCGCCGATATTTTTGAACGCCCTGTGCTCAAAGATCAGGCAACATTTATTAGCAACAAGCAATGGTTGCAAGAAGAAATTACCGAAGACCTAAACTTAAACGAGATTGAGATATGACTATTGATACTTTGCTTTCCGAATTGAAGGAAAAGAACATTCGAATAGTACTGAATGAAGGGAGTTTGAAAATCAAAGCGCCGGATGGTGCTCTGACGCCCGAATTGATAGGGCAGATCAAAACTCACAAGCCCGAAATAGTAAGGTTTCTGGAAGAAATGCAACCTTCTGATAGTGAAGGCGCAATGGCAAAAGCGCAGCAGCAGGAATACTACGAGCTTACATCCGGGCAGTATCGATTTTTCATGTTGCAGAATTTCAATAATGAAAGCACTGCTTACAATATGCCTTCGGTGATTAAACTGGAAGGAAAAATGGATTCTGACAGAATTGAATCTGCTTTTCTGAAATTGATTGATCGTCATGAAAATCTGCGGACTTCATTTCACCTCATAAATGAGACGCCAGTCCAGAAAATTCATGAGCATACACCCTTTAAATTGAGTGTGAAAAGTTGTGCATTGTCAGAGTTGGATGAAATCGCTCAGGACTTTATCCAACCATTTGATCTTGGCGAGCCTTGCCTGATACGTGCTGAACATATCCTCACGGAGAAAGACGAGTATTTGTTAATGGATATACATCACATAATCAATGATGGTGTTTCGCAGCAAATCCTGCAGAATGAATTTTCGCTGCTGTATCAAGGAGCAGACCTTGATCCTGTTCAATACAGATATGTAGATTATGTGGCTTCTCTTCAAACGGATGAAAGCCTTAGAAAACTGAAAAAACAGGGAGAATACTGGCGTAGCGTTTACGAAACAGAACCGGCACCATTGGAATTTCCTTGTGACTTTAAAAGACCCGTGGTTCAAAGTTTCCAGGGGCTGCAGGTTGATGTGAGATTTACCGCAGAAGAGTACCGCAAAATTCAGGCAATTTGCACGGAACACGACCTCACTCCATATATGGCGCTAACAGCACTATTTTCTGTGTGGATATCAAAACTGACTGGTTCGAATGATGTGGTACTGGGAAGTCCGGTTTCAGGAAGAGAGCGCTTGGAAGTTCAGGATATTTTCGGCCTGTTCATCAATACCCTGGCTATTCGAAACACTCCCGAATCTTCCAAAAAGATAAAAGAATACCTCGCTGAAACCAGGATGAATCTGCTTGCTGCGTTTGAAAATCAGGAGTACCCTTTTGCAGATCTTGTAGAAAACGTTTTGTCTTCCAGAACTCCGGGTCGCAATCCGCTGTTTGATGTGTTATTTTCCTTGCAGCAGCATAACCTGTCCATGCCCAAAACGGAACTTTCGCAACATCAGCCAACCAGTGCTAAAGTAGACTTGACATTGGAGGTGAATCAGTTTACAGATGGAATGCAATTGACCGTAAGTTATGCCACCGATTTATTTCAGGCGAAAACGATAGAGCGGTTTTTGGGGTATTTTAAATCGCTCTTGAACGCGATCTCGCTTGATAGCGAACAGACTATTGGAACGCTTAGCTTATTGAATGAAGAGGAACAGCAAGCGTATCTAAAAAATGCGCATTCCTGTTTGGAAGAATTTCCTTCAGACAAAACGGTTATCGCTCTGTTTGAAAATCAAGTTGAAAAAACGCCTGATAATAGTGCCATTGAATTTGGAGAATTAACGTTTTCGTACGACGAACTGAATGCTAAAGTCAACCGCTTTGCACGTTTCTTACAGAAAGAATATTCCATTCAGGAGGAGGAATTGGTCGCAGTTCAGTTAGACCGGAATGAGTGGTTTACCATTGCAATTCTTGCGATCCTTAAGCTAGGAGGAGCCTATGTTCCGATTGATACTTCATACCCGGAAGAGCGGATTCAATTCATACTCGACGATTGCCAGAGCCAATGTGTTATAA
>Ga0302293_10000180_pt1 | contig 36483 bp, 34 predicted proteins | sample III_Fen_N2_2_FD_198758 | JGI IMG/M metagenome (GOLD analysis project Ga0302293, IMG submission 198758) | Peat permafrost microbial communities from Stordalen Mire near Abisko, Sweden - III_Fen_N2_2 | ecosystem: Environmental > Terrestrial > Soil > Wetlands > Permafrost | place: Sweden: Abisko...
CGAATTTGCTTTGTCAACAGCATCTAAGTCTTGAAAGCTTTTGTTATTTATATCGGTCTGACTATCAATTTGTTTCTGATTGCCTTCAAGCGCCACAACAGCGTTTCGTAATGTATCTAGGCTAGGGCTACTGAGGACAAATAATTGACTAAAGCCGTTAGTCGCACGAGCTAATGGCTCTAGGTCATTAAAATAGCTCCTGCTGGCTGATGCATCGCTGACTCTCAAACGCTCACTTAATAATATATATAGACAATTTGGATCCTGATTGTAATTTTGTAAAGATTTAACTTGTCCCGCTAGCCGCTGTAAATTTGTTAAGTTTGCTCCACTAATCGCGGCATCCACCTCTTTAATGAGACTGTCTGTACACACTACCTCTGAAGTTTTAACTGTACTTGATGTGTTATTAGTCTGATTTCCGTCCCCAGCTGGTTTCATGACTGCAAAATATAACCACGCCAACATAGCAATAATCAAACCGACGACTACAGCGACGATTATGTATAATGTAATTTTTTTCTGTCTATTGAAGATGCCCATGTTGGAACCTGTCTCTTTACTTATGTCTATCAATTATCAGTATATTATACCGCTTATGCGAATACAATTTATATCTGATAAGATAGACAGGTATGGCCTTATCAATTGGAATCGTTGGTTTACCAAACGTCGGCAAGTCGACGCTTTTTAACGCGCTAACAAATAACGATATATTGGCCGCTAACTACCCTTTTGCCACGATTGAGCCAAATACTGGCATAGTACCCGTGCCTGATGGTCGCTTGGCAAAACTGGCCGAACTTTATCAAACCAACAAAATTATTCCAGCCACCGTTACTTTTGTTGATATTGCCGGCCTGGTCGCTGGTGCCAGCCAGGGCGAAGGCCTGGGCAATAAGTTTCTAGCGAACATCCGCCAATGCGAAGCAATCGTGCATGTCGTCAGAGCTTTTGATGATAGTAACGTCATCCACGTTTCGGATAAAATCAATCCCGCAAGTGACATCGATATTATTAGCACCGAACTAATGCTAGCCGATATTCAAACGATTGATAATCAACTGCCAAAATTACAAAAAGAGTCAAAGTCAAATCCGAAAGCTAAAGAAATTTTTAGCTATTTAGAAACTTTAAAACGGCATCTTGAAAGCGGCACTTCGCTATCTTCTCTACCCTCACTTAACTACAATTTAATATATAATTTGCAACTATTAACTGCTAAGCCTGTAATATATGCCTTTAATGTTAGCGAAGAAACTTTGACTGACGACGACAAAAAACAAGAATTAGCAGGACTAGTTCTGCCCGCCAAAAGCGTGTTTATTTGCGCCAAATTAGAAGATGAATTAAAGGGTTTATCGGCGGAAGATGCCTCGGAATTATTAGGAAGTTACGGCGTCAGCGAAACCGGCCTTGAACAACTAATTAATACAAGCTACGCCCTGCTGGGATTGCAAAGCTACCTAACCGCTGGTCCAAAAGAAGTCCGTGCGTGGACAATTAAAAAAGGCGCGACTGCGCCTCAGGCTGCTGGCGTGATTCACACTGATTTTGAACGTGGTTTTATCGCTGCTCAGGTAGTTGATTATGATGATTTGATTTCAAATGGCTCCGAAGCCGCCGCTCGTTCGGCCGGTAAAGTTCGCACCGAAGGCCGTGATTATATCATGCAGCCTGGTGACGTGGTTGAGTTTAGATTTAACGTTTAGTAACTACTTTTGGATATGAGAAGCCCCGGGGGTGCGTCGCTGGATGCGACGTACCTTACCGGGGCGTTGGGTTCACTCAACTCGTAATGAGGGGTGAGAAAGAACCCGATTCATCTCAGGCTAGGCAGCTTGCGCTATCCAGCCAGCTCGTTCCGCCGACGACGGCTGGAGGCCACGAAGACCAAGAACCCACCGACGAGCATCAGAAGACCACCAACAACACTGACGGTGGCCGAGTTGGACCCGGTCGAAGCCAGCGCCGGCGGTGCAGGCGGTACCGGCGGCTTGACGCACGTCGGCGATGTAGCCGCCTTGATGACGACGGTCAGGTCGACCACCGTGTCAGACCGGTTGTACTCGGTGCTGACCACCTCGAAGGCGAAGGTGTAGGTCCCGGGCGCGAGGTTGATCACGCCAGAGACGACCTTGCCGTCAAGCAGGTAGCGCCCGCCGGTGGTCACCGGGATGGTGGCCGTACCGGAGGTGGTAACCACCTGGTAGTCAGCGGTGCAGACCGCGACCTGGGGGGTCACGGTCGGTGTGACCGGGGTAACAACCACCGGGCACTGAGCGTTGCTGTCCTTCTCGGTCCAGCTGGTGATCATCCCCTTGGGGAAAGCCACCCAACCCTTCGGGCTGACCGTCACGGTGACGGAGCCGTCGGAGTTGACCTTCTCGGTGTAGCCGTACTCCGACGTGTCGGTGTACGACCAGTGACCGTTGTCCGGCCCGCACTCGTCGATCCAGACCGGCAGAACCGGAGTGACCGATGTCGGCGGAACGTACTCGAACGGCACCATGAAGCAGTTGAACGTCGCCGAGTTGAGGATGGCGCTGTTCGGGGTAGCGGACGAGAAGACGACCGTCACCGAGGTAACCGTGAGGTCGCCGATGGTGGCAAGCGCGTCATCCAGCGAACCGCTGTAGGGACCGCCCTGTCCCCCGCCCGTGGGCGGAAGAACGGCCTCGTAGCTCCAGAACTCGTCGGTGTAGACGTCCTCCCAGTGGAGGTCGCCAGCCGACGTGTGGAGCACGATGCCAAGACCGTAGTTGCCTGCTCCGCTGACATTCATGTCCAGCGCGAGCGAGCGGGCAGCTGAGAGGTTGAACGACGTCGACTTGCTGACGGTTGCGTCAACCCAGTTGTCCGAGTTGAGCCGAAGCCCATCCTCGGTCCATGTGCCATTGGACACCGTCCACCCATGAAGGTCGAGGTTGGTGACGGTGCCACCTTGCACGATCTCTTCGCAGACGACCGGAGTCGGCGGCGGCGTGCACTGCTCGCCAGTCAGCTGGGCGATGTTGTACGTCCAGGTGATCTGACCGGTGAGAGGGACTCCCTCGTTGGGGACGGCGGTGTAGACCGTCGCCTCCGCGGGACCTGTCACGTCCCAGCCATAGTCAGGAGTGTCGTCAGCTTGCACGTACCCACCTTCAGTACAAGTACCTGGGGTGAAGTGTGGTGCGACCACCGTCACGGGTGTGACACAGGCGTTGTTGTCGACGAACTTCCACCACAGAACTACCGCGGCGTCCTCACCCGCGCCAAGCGCGCCGTCAGCCTTGAGTTCGGCGACCACCCACTTCGGGTACTCGTCGACCTGGTAGTCGGCGCCGCACTGCGGCAAGGACGCCAGGAGGGCGGCAAGGTCGGTGTTCTCGCCAACGTAGGGCTGGCCACCTCCTGCGAAGGCACCAGTCATGGTCGGAGAGCTGCCTTCGGCAAGCCGCCAAGCCACGTACGTGGTTTCGGTCAGGGGGGTGACCATGGTCCGCGCCAGGGGCGCGGGAGCGACGACTTCGGCTACCTGCGGGGCAGGTTCCGAAATCGGCGCCGGGTCGGACTCAGGTGCAGGCTCGGAAGCCGGCACCGGGTCAGCGGCGGGAACGGGAGCGACGACCTCCGCCACAGGAGCGACGTCCGCCGGAGCGGGCGCAACAGCCTGAGTAGGAGCGTCCGTGGATGATGTCGCCGACGGATCGGCGGCAACATCGCCTTCGGTCGCGAACGCCGCCGTAGCCGGCAGCGCGAGCGACACGAGAACAGCGACCCCTGCGAGGAGACCCGTGAAGGTTCCCTTGTGTCGCCGGAGGCCGGACTGCGTGGGCAGTGACATCTCTGTCACACCCCTTCCTGCTCCGTTTCACGGGAGCGTTGTTGGCATTGAAATGAATCGGGTTGATTGTTAAGTATCCTGGGTAGGGACACTATCTACAGTATCAACCTGACTCGGACCTCTCGCCTCCTCTCAGGCTCAGAAAAACGAGCCCAGAATTGGATTTTACAATTATAGTACAAAAGTCAATATATGTAAATAGGAAACTCCAGCTATAACCCTTACGGCTAGTTAGCTAAGCGTAAGTTTATAAAATCTTTCGCGGTTGCCCTTGGCGCCCGCGACTTCACTGTCGGCCTTGTCAATAATCACAAATGTCTGACGCAAAAACATTTCTAAGTTTTTTAAGATATTTCGGCGCATGGTGTCGTTTTTTATCACACCCTTACTGACATCTTTGGCATCAGCTTCAAACTGAGGTTTTGCCATAGCAGCGATAATCGTATTTGGGCCGCACAACCTAGCAACCGCGGGCATAATCGCTTGCAAACTAATAAAGCTAACGTCAATTACCACCACATCAGGCACTTCATTCATCTTAAAATCACGGATATCTGTCTTTTCGTGGAGTTCAATACGCTTGTCGCCGCGCAAACTTGGATGTAGTTGTTCAGTACCGACATCTACCGCGTAGATTTTTTTGGCACCGTGCTGCAGCGCATAGTCCGTAAAGCCACCAGTACTACTGCCAACATCCAGGACAATCTTGTCAGCAAATTCTAGTTTCAAAACCTTGGCGACAGATGCCAACTTCAGGCCTGCTCGGCTGACGTATTGTTCGTCGGTCTTTAAATCAATGACCGAGTCCGAACGCACGAATATACCCGGTTTATTAGCAGCTCTGCCATCGACAGTCACCTTGCCCATTTTAATCCAGCTTTCGGCCTGCGAACGAGTCGGCGTCAGTCCACGACGGGTTAATTCTTGGTCAAGACGTTGTTTTATCACTTGATACCCTCAAGTCGGTAAGTCGCAGCAATTTCGCGATTGGCCGCGGGATTATCAATCGTCTCGACTAATGAAAAACTAGCAATTTTTAGCTGTTTCGAATCTAACGATATGGTATCTCCAGGACGGTGGATAATATGAGGACGATAAGAGCCGCTAGCAAACTCATTACCCCTGACTACTCCACCGACTCGAGCAACGACATTGGTCAAATTATAAGCGAAAGCACGTAGTCCCTCGCCACCGATTGTCGTGACTAATGATGGATGACGGCGATGACCCGAAAGTTCTCCATCTCCGATATCGACGCCAAAAGGCTTCCAGCGCCTAGCAATAATCCTCAATTCATCACCTAGTTCATCACGCCGACTAAATGGCACGTTAAACCAGGGCGAAAGTACGACATGACTCGGCCAAGCTTCACCTCTAAACAAACCTTCTTGGTCTTCAAGAAAGTGTACGATTTGTTGATCGCCAAGCTCTATGCTCATATTTACATAATAACCTAAATTATTTTTTTCGTTCGCGATATTCGCCAGTAGTTGTATCAACAGAGATAACGTCGCCGGTCTTGATAAAAGACGGTACCTTAACGACCAGGCCGGTCTCCAGTGTTGCGTCTTTTAGAACACTACTGGTGGTATCGCCTTTGGTGACGTTTTCGGCGTATTTGACTTCCAGATAGACGTTTTTAGGCAGTTCAACGTTAATAATAATGCCGTCAAAAGATTGCAGACTAAGTGGCTCACCCTCTTTCAAGTATCCGTTGACGCCCTCGACGACATCAGCTGCCAGTTCAAACTGCTCAAACGTGTCCGGGTCCATAAAATGATAGTGGGCGCCGTCGCTGTACAGGTATTGGACGCCTCGACTAGTTACCTCGGCCGAGTCGATTTTATCTTGGCCTTTAAAGGTCTTTGGAATGACGCTACCGTCAATCAGGTTTTTCAATTTGACGTTAACAATGCTGCCACCGCGACCCACAACCTTTTGGTTATAATCGATAACTCGAAAAGGCTTGCCGTCAACTTGAACGACAACGCCTTTCTTTAAATCAGTTGGCGATAAGGCCATATAAAAATCTCCGATTTTAGTAGATGGTATTTAGTAGGTGGTAGATGAAGGGCTTCTGGTCTAGTAGTGATTGCACTATCTACCATATACCAACTACTACCTACCAGTTTATCCTTGTGTAACAAATGGTAGTAATGCCAAGTGTCGAGCGCGCTTGATAGCAACGGCCAGTTGGCGCTGTTGCTTGCTAGATAGTCCAGTTTTGCCAATTGGCTCAATCTGACCGTAAATGTTGATGAATCGTTGCAGAGTTTTGACGTCTTTGTAGTCAAAAAATGCTGGGGTGTCTTTTTTAAATCGTTTAATAGCCATAATTATTCTCCTAGAATGGAATCTCGCTTAAATCAATAGGTTTGTCGTCGATGTCTTCAATAACAACATCGTCGCTCTTTTTACTTGAGCCTGCGGGCGCGCTTGCGGCACCGCCGCCAGCACCTTCGCTTGGACCGTCAAGAAATGTTACGTCAGTCGCGGTTACTTCCACGCGGCTACGCTTTTTACCAGTTTCTTTGTCGTCCCAGCTGTCTTGGCGCAAACGTCCTTGAACCAAAACGCGTCGGCCTTTTGAAAGATACTGAATTACTAATTCGCCTAGTTTTTCCCAAGCGGTAATTTCAAAAAAGTCTGCGCTGTCACTTTCGCCACCGCGGTCAACCGCGATACTAAAACTAGCGATAGTTTTGCCTGTGCTGGTCGTACGCTGCTCGGGGTCGCGAGTCAGTCGTCCCAGCAGGATAACTTGGTTAATACTTCTTGCCATTGTATTACTCCTCTTCTTTGCTTTTACGTTCGTCATCTGAAGAATCAGCGCGGTTTTTAGCGGCAAGTTCTTGCTCGGCTAGAGCCCTGCGACCCTTCTCGTCAACTGTTACCAATAGGTAACGCAAAACTTCGTCGGTAATATTGAGGGTGTTGCTGATTTTTAGTGGTGCGTCGCTTGGAAGCGAGATGTCCATGTAAACGTAGACAGCAAAACCTTCGTTTTTAATCCGGTAAGCAAGTTTTTTCTTGCCCCAGTTATCTTCAGTGGTAATTGTTCCACCGGCAGATTTAATAAGGTCGCGTACTTTGGTAAGTGGCGCTTCAATATCGACCTCTAGGTCGGGATGAATCAGAACGGTTAGTTCGTATTCTTTCATTATAGATTTCCTCCTCTGGAATCCTTATGGATGCTTGCGTCACAGCGCAAGCCGAGTTGATAACCCTTTGATTATAGCAAATTATTGTGGATAAGTCTAGCAGATACACCGTCACTAATAATAACTTCATTATCTTTAAGTAGCTTCACATCATACTTGCAGGCCTTGATATATGGCGCCAAGACAGACTTCAATTCGTCGGTGTAATGTGCCGAGACGAGAAACGGAACAATACCAAGCCCAGTTAGGTCGCTTAGGCCAACGATGTCCCTATCTTGATGCTTCCAGTGAGCCATTTCGATAGTCGGGCAAGCAACGTATGCGCCAGCGCTTTCACCAACATAAATAGCGCCTTTATTAAGGAGCTTGTTTACGATTTTATCAAAGCCACTTTTTCTCATAGCGTTCAGTAGGTAGAAACAATTGCCACCTTTAACGTAAATGGCATCGATATCCTCAAAAACAGTCTCTAAATCCGTACCTGCTACCGACTCTAAATCCACCATTTTAACGCCTAACCCAGCAGCCTCAAAAACTAACTTATCCTTGAATATATAGTCCTTTTCTACCAAAAGCCGTGGTTTTTTTGCATCTATAATATAGGCGATATTACGAGCGCCTTTATCTTTCAAAAAAGCCACCAGCCAGTTTTGAACTTCGTCAATCTGCGACAATAACAAAATTGTTCTCACGTGATTAAGCCAAGGTCCTGATGCAACACAATCGGCTCAAACCCATCAATTTCATCCTTAAGCATCCCGGTGGGTACATCATTATACAGAAAAACTTTTCTGTTCAATCGAAAGGCGTCGTACATCTCAAGAAATGTCGCGCCGCCGATATAATTTTCTTGTCCGTTCTTGTCAAAATTCAGCACAAGCACGGCGTCATTTTTCTTGATTACTTCTTCGCTATGCCTAATCATACTGGCTTTCCATTCTGAATGCTCTTTCTGACCTAGTTCTCGATATCGCGCCTCGGTTTCGGAATCATCAAAACAGTTCGGTAAAGATACCTCGTGACCAGCCTCTTCTAAAGATTTTTTAATCGATAGTACTTTATCGTAGAATGCTTTGCTGCAGATAATAAAAATTTTCATGCTGTAATTATAGCAAATAAAAAGGCCGTCGCGATGGACGACCCTTTACTATTACAAGTCTTCTAGCCTAAATCGTCTGTCATGTCGCCGTTGATTTCGTCCATGCTGGAAATCAGGACTTCACGCGGACGTGCACCGTCGGCTGGACCGACAATCCCCTGGTCTTCCATGGTTTCAATCAAACGAGCTGCACGGGCATAGCCGACGCGCAGACGGCGTTGCAACAGGCTGGCGCTTGCCTTACCACTGTCCATTACGACTCTGATGGCGTCTTTGTACATATCGTCGTCACTACCGCTGTCAAAGTCCATCACGATGCCACCCTTACCGTTCAGTTGAACGGGCTGCGCGACAACTTCGTCGTTATACTGTGGCGGTGATTGTAGTTGCAGGTGCGCGGTAATTCGTTGGACTTCGGCTTCGGTCACCAGGGCGCCTTGAATACGTTTTGGCTTACTCATGCTTGGCGTTAGTAGCAACATATCTCCTTCTCCCAGCAGTTTTTCAGCACCACTTTGGTCCAAGATAATACGCGACTCAACTTCCTGCGAAACCGTAAAGGCAATCCGGGCTGGAACGTTAGCTTTAATCAGACCGGTAATAACCGTGACACGCGGACTTTGAGTGGCTAACACCAAGTGAATTCCCACGGCGCGAGCTTTTTGAGCCAGTCGGACAATTAGCGCCTCGACATCGCGGGCGGCCACCATCATAAGATCCGCCAACTCGTCGATAACAATCACGATGTATGGCATAGCGCCACTCTCGTGTTCTTGTTCGATACCCTCTTCGTCAGCCACCATAATAGTTTTGCCAGACGATTGAATTTTTTGGTTGTAACTCTTGATATCTTTGACGCGGTGCTCCGCCAACAACATATAGCGGCGTTGCATCTCGTTAACAGCCCATTTCAGGGCGCTAATAGTCTTGTCTGGTTCGGTAATAACTGGCGTGAGTAAATGCGGAATATCTTGGTATGCGGTCAATTCGACATGCTTTGGGTCAACCAAAATCAACTTCATTTCACTTGGGCTATTGCGGTATAACAAGCTGGTCAAGATTGTATTAATCATGACCGACTTACCAGAACCGGTTTGACCAGCGATCAGAAGGTGCGGCATTTTGTTCAGTTCGCCGATAACTGGCTCACCCGCAATATCTTTACCAATCGCAAAAGCCAATGGCTCGACAGAAGATTTCCATGCCTGGCTGGTTAGTATAGAGTGCACGCGTACATCGGCGGCCTTGCGGTTAGGAACTTCGATACCAACGACTTTTTTACCAGGGATTGGCGCTTCGATACGTAAACTTTGGGCAGCCAAATTAAGCGCGATGTTGGTTTCAAGCGCCGTAATTCGCGTCAATTTAACACCGCTTGGTGGACGCAAAGTGTACTGAGTGACCTTCGGGCCAATGTTAGCGCCTTCCATTTCGACATCAATATCAAATTCTTTTAAGGTCTCGCGAATGGTCTGGGCGTTTTGATTAACGTCACCAGCATCGGCTGGCGACTGCTTCTTCTCCAGCAAATCAATACTTGGTGCTTCCCAGTTGGGATCGCTAACGGTCACTAACGCAGCTTGGTCTTCGGCTGCCCTATCTCGGTTCACACTGCCTCGGAGGCTCGAGAGGCGAGATTGCTTGGGGTCATCGAATTGATTGGTTTCCAACATCGGTACACTAGCGTGCAACTTGAAGTCGCCCATTGTGGCGGCATTGCGCATGACCTTAACATTTTCTTCCTGTTCGCTAATGTCGCGTTTTGAAAGTTGCCATAGTTTTTTGATAACTGTAAATGGCGAAACTCGAATGATAAACAAGACCGTAATCATAATCAGCAATATATATATAAAGGCCGCGACACCGGGATTAACCAGCATTAACACGCCCTGATTGAGCAAATCGCCAACAAAACCGCCAGTTGTATCACCGTTTTTGTTTTTCAACAGGCCAAACAAGGCCGCGAACCAGACAATCGAAGTAACCGTCGCGAATTTCATAGCGAATGGCAACAAGTTATCTTCAGCCCTAAATATCTCAATCGCGACATATATAAATATAAGTGGCACGACATAAACGGCGTAGCCAATGGTATGTAATGTCGCCTGATACATCCAACTCAAAACCGGTCCACCAGCACCGAACCAGGCCACGATAAATAACAGTGACACGGCGATTAAAGCCACTGCCCCCACTTGCGCCCAAAAACCAGTTGGCAAACTATGTTTTGGTGTTGTTTTAGCTGGAGCCTTTTTGCGTGTGTATTTTCTTTTCTTAGCCATAATCTTTTCTATTATATGCGCTTTTAACGCTGTTTGATAGGTATATTATTGTCTAATATATTCATATTATAGCAAAATTTACTACATTTTGCAAGAGGCTTATGGTTTGCGTCAGTATTAGTAGCCGCGGTTTTCGGCGCGGACTATTGGATCGATTTCGTCAGTATCGGGCACCTGTGGTTCTGGAAACTTCTTTGTCTCCAATTGGTCGAGACGGAAAGTATTGCCACCGACTGGCTCTTTTGCCGCAGCTGGTCCTTCGCGGCGCTGTTGACCGGCTGGACTGCCTCCACCAATTTCATTGATAACAGGGATAATAATCGGCGTACGGCGCGTTTGATCGTACAAAATGTGCGTGATATCGTCTTTAAGCTCTTTTTTAATGACATCAAGGTCGACTCGTTTCGTACTGAATGACCGAGCAACTTTTTGCTTTAGGTACTGACGAATTGTGCCCATCAGTTCTTCGCTGTCGCGTAGGTAGATAAAGCCACGACTGATGATATCTGGACTTGTCAGTAGACGGCCGGTACCACGTTGAACGGTTAGAACAACCACAAACATACCTTCGGTCGCCATGTGAATACGGTCTTTTAGAACAACTTCCGACACAACCGCGCCGCTGTCGTCGTACATGACTCCGCCAACGGGCACGCGGCCAGTTTTCTTGGCGCCTTCATGCGTAACCTCAACAACATCACCCGAGTCGCAGACAAACAAGTTGGCTCGTGGAATACCGGCCTCTTTTTCAGCCAGTTCGGCGTTATGGACTAACATGTGGAACTCACCGTGAATTGGCATGTAATATTTTGGGTTTAGAGCATTAATTAACCGAACGTGGTCGTCATAAAAACCATGTCCTGAAAGGTGCAGCGGTCCAACGCCCGTCAGGTGCGATTTACTGTTTTGAATAACATCGCTACCCTCGCGCATCAAACCGTCAACCGTCCGAACAACGTATTTTTCGTTGCCAGGAATTGGGTTTGAACTAAAGACGATAACATCAGTGTTTTTAATCTTAATAAACTTGTGGCTACCTGAAGCCATGCGGTTCAGGACAGCGTTAAACTCACCCTGTGAACCAGTACAAATAATTGTAACTTTGCTGTCAGGCAGCTTGACGATGTCTTCCATTTTAACGACGACGTCTTTTGGCACCTTAATGACACCAGCCCGGAGGGCTACCTCTAGGTTTTGAATCATGCTATATCCTGCAACCGCAACCTTGCGATCATGCAGCTTAGCTTCTTCCATAATCATCTGAATACGGTGAAGTTGGCTACTAAAACAGCTGACAATCAATCGGCCGTTTGGATATTTATCCATCACCTGACCCATGCTGACCTGAATATCCAGCTCGCCATGAGTATGGCCACCTTCTGATTCACAGTTAGTCGAGTCGCTTTGCAGCATCATAATGCCTTCGGTCGTAGCAATCTCGGTCAGACGATCAAGGTCAAACTTTTTGCCATCAACTGGTTTTTCTTCAAAACGCCAGTCACCAGTGTTAATAATCACACCCATTGGCGTACGGACAACAACGGCTGTGGCGTCAGGAATCGAGTGATTAACGCGCGCAAGTTCGATGCTGAAGTTATCGCAGAGCTGAATGCGTTCATGAGTTTCTGGATCCATTTCGTGATAGTCGGGTTCATAACCACTCGTTGCTTCTTCCATGGTGCGTTTGACCATACCGATAGTAAACTTGCTGCCATAGACTGGCGCAGGCAACTTGTGGGCAATGTGGCGGAAGGCGCCAATGTGGTCAAGGTGTCCGTGAGTAAAGACGATACCGCGGATTTTGTGCTTGTTCTCTTCCAGATATGAAACGTCAGGGATAATGTAGTTAATACCAGGATAGTCAGCACCTGGGAACAAGAAGCCACAGTCGATAACGACAATGTCATTCTCGTATTCTAGCGCCATCATGTTTTTGCCGATGCCCATTTCGCCAAGTCCGCCGATAGGTATGACCTTCAGCTTTGGACCGTTGGTCTTGGGCTGACGCTTTTGGTCGGCTGGACTAAATTGACGGCCGTCGTAGCCGTTATAGATTGATTTGTTAACGGGAACATTAATAAGGTGCTGTGAAGCCTGCATATTAACGCCTTCGCTAGTGCGACGTTGCGCCCTAAAAACCTCGCCCTTGCGGGTTTGGGTATTAGCTAGCACCGTATTATTTGATTTTGGCCGTGGCTGTTGACCCTGCTGGGGTCGTCTGTTTTGATTGTCGCGATTATTATCGCTTTGGGGGTTAGTGAGTCTTTGTTGACCCATATTTATTGTTTCTCCTTTTCTTTTTCAAGAATTTGAATTATTGTTTTTAATTTCATAAAATCTTCGATTAGTGTAGCCCGCAGACTGCCGTTATATAACGCGGCCGCTGGATGATAAAGCGGCACGACAACTATCTTTGTATCGCCAAAACGAATTCGTTTTGGCTGGCCGTGAATCTCACTAATCTTTAAGCCCGGCAGGAAATATTCCATGCTGTGCCTGCCTAATGTCACTACGATTTTTGGAGCAATGACATCTAGCTGGCGCACCAAGTATGGCCAAAAGGCCTTTTTCTCCTCTGGTAAAGGGTCTCTGTTGCCTGGTGGACGATATTTTACAATGTTAGTGATGTATACGTCGCTACGTTCCATACCCGCGGCTTTTAACATTTCATTTAGGAACTTTCCGGCCGCGCCAACAAAGGGCAAACCCTGTTCGTCCTCGTTTTTGCCCGGCGCCTCGCCGATAAAAACGATGTCGGCGTCGATATTTCCGTCGCCCATCACTAGGTTCGTGGCCGTCTTGGCCAAATCTGGGCAGATATTATTTGTGATAATATCCGCCCTAATTTGTTCAAGAAGTGCCTGCTTTTTGTTCACTTTACCCCTATTACAAGACTGCGTTTAGTAAATTTAGTATAGCACAGCCCTACCATGTTGGCAAGCCCTAGACGTCTTTAAGGCTAAGGCTGAGGCGGCCACGGTCATCGATACCGATTAGTTTTGCCTTAACAATCTGGCCTTCTTTTAGTACGTCGGTAACTTTTTCGACTCGGTCGTGCGACAATTCACTGATGTGAACCATGCCGTCAATGCCAGGCATGATGTTGATGAAAGCGCCAAAATCCTTGATGCTAACGACTTTACCTTCATAAACGGTGCCGACTTCTGGCTCTTCGGTTAGACCCTTGATCCAGTTCATCGCTTTTTCAATCGCAAGCGTATCAACGGCGGCAATCGTAATCATACCGTCATCGTTAATATCAATCTGCGCGCCAGTTTCGGCCGTAATTTGCTTGATAGTCTCGCCACCTTTACCAATAACAGCGCCAATTTTGTCAGGATTAATCTGAATCTTTTCAATCCTTGGAGCGTATGGGCTAAGTTTTTCGCGAGGACCAGCCAAAGTTTCTAACATGTGTTTCAAGATGAAGGCTCTGCCAGGTTTAGCAGTTTCAAGCGCTTGGCGCAAGATTTCAACAGGTAGACCGTGAACTTTCATGTCCATTTGAATCGCTGTGATACCCTTTTCGGTACCGGTCACCTTAAAGTCCATGTCACCAGCAAAATCTTCGGCGTCGGCAATGTCAGATAGCACGTATGGCTTGTCGCCGTCCATCATTAGACCCATAGCAATTCCAGATACAGGGGCCTTCAGTGGCACGCCGGCATCCATCAAAGCCAAAACTGAGCTACAGGTAGCGGCCATCGAAGTTGAACCGTTTTGGCTCATAATTTCGGTGACGCTGCGAATCGCGTATGGAAAATCCTCGACAGCAGGCAAAACCGGCATAACGGCGCGTTCGGCAAGATAGCCGTGACCGATTTCGCGACGGCCTGGACCACTAAGGCGTCGAACTTCACCGACGGTATAACCAGGCGCGTTGTAGTGATGCATGTAGCGGCGCTCAAAGTCGTCCTGCTCCATCGAATCAACCATTTGCGAAAAGCTAAGTGGCGCTAAAGTCACAATGTTTAGCCCTTGGGTAATACCACGCGTAAAGATAGCTGAACCGTGCGTGCGTGGCAAGACGCCAACTTCACTAGACAGCGGTCGGATTTCGTCTAATTTGCGTCCGTCTGGACGAAGTTGATGTTCGACGATGCCTTTGCGGGCATCTTTATGTAAGGCCATCGTGAAAGCTTCGTCATATTCAGGACGTTCGGTGGCGTAATCATCGCCAAGTTTTTCTTTCATAGCGGCGTGAAACTGGTCACGCAAGGTCGATACCAATTCGTTGCGCTCTGGATATGGCAAGCGGATGTCCTCACCTAATTTGCCGTCAACCCAGGCATCAACGGCTTTTTGAATTTCGGCGTTTGGCAGGATTAGTTCGTATTCAAGCGCCGTAACACCAACTCTTTTGGCTAGTTCTTGTTGAGCCTGGATGGCTGGCTGGTAAGCCTCGTATGACCAAGCTAATGCCTCGGCGACTAGGTCTTCAGAAACTTCGTTAGCACCTGCTTCTACCATAGTAATACCGCTGGCGGTACCGGCGACAACTAAGTCAAGGTCACTGGCTTCGCGCTCTTCGGGGGAAGCGAAGGCCTTAAAGCCACCATCAACCTGGGCAACACGAAGTCCGGCGACTGGACCGTCAAATGGCGCGCCCGTAAGTGTCAAGGCGGCCGAAGCGGCAATCATAGCAACCATGTCGGGACGGAACGATGGATCCATTGAAAGAACGGTCGCGACCGTCTGGACTTCTTGGCGGTAGCCTTTGGGAAATAGTGGACGAATTGGTCGGTCGATAATACGGCCGATTAGGATAGCCTCGTCGCTTGGACGACCCTCGCGTTTTACAAAACGGCTGCCACTAATTTTGCCGCTGGCATAAAATTTTTCTTCATAGTCAATTGAGAGTGGAAAATAGTCCATGCCACTGATTGGATTTTTGCCAACCATTGCCGTTCCCAAAACAACTGTCTCACCGTAAGTGACTAAAACACTTGCGCTGGTTCGAAAGCCAACGCGGTTTACTTCGAGCGTTAAGGTGCGACCAGCTAGCTGAGTCTCTACTTTAATAATATCTTTTCCGTACGGGTTTATAACTGCCATTTCTTGGCCTCCTTTTATTACCCCTCCAGGTTGATAAGTAACGGGTGCAGATTTTCTTTCTTCAAGAATTCCTGTATCCACCACTTAAGGCTGGATGGGTTGTTTACATTAGTAATTATAACCTATCTTTTAACAAAAAACTCCGCAAATTACTTGCGGAGTCCGAGTGCTGCTACTGTTGCCTTGTAGTCATCGAAGTTTTTACGTTCTAGATATTTCAGCAATTTCTTGCGGCGTCCAACCATCTGAATCAACCCGCGACGAGCCATGTGGTCGTGCTTGTTAGTATTTAGATGCTCGGTAATTTCTTTGATACGAGTCGTAAGAACCGATGCCTGCGCCTGAGGCGAGCCAACGTCGGTTTTGTGAGTTTGCGTCAAAGCGATTGCCTTGGCTTTGTTATCTGGTGTTATCATCAGATACGCATTGTAGCAAAGTCTGTTCGTATTTTCAAGAGTCAACCTCGGACTTCACGACCACATCTTTACATTTTCGCTAAACTATGGTATAGTTTCGCACAGTTTCACGTCTGAGTTATCTGAGGCGTTCGAGACGAACCTTCAGAAAAGACACCCACCCCCGACACAACACTGGGAGACACAATGTCCACCGAACTCGACGCACCCGACAGCACCATGAACCACAGAGAGCGTATGGCAAGGAGCATTCCCGTCGCCATCGCCGTGGCGTACGCGTTCCTGACCGTCGTTCCTCCTTTCTTGATGAAACAGGACGTGACCACGTTCAACAACGCGTTGCCGGCCTTTCTTGCTGGCGGAGTGATCTTCTTTGGCATCTGGGGCATGATCTCCACCGCCTTCAAGCGCGACCCAGACACCAGAAAACCGGTAGCTGGTCGTGGTATCAAGGCACTGCTTCTGCTACCAACAACCGCGTTGGCTACAGCCATCACCTGGATGGGCGCGCACTACGCCATGGTCATTGGGGGCGACGACCAGACGAGTTACCACTTCCATAAGACTGGAGCCGGAGTGGTCGTCGGACTGGCTGGGATCATTGCCTACGCGATGGTGCTCCAGATGTTCGCATCTGCACGTGTCGTTCGCAAGTTGTGGTGGCTAGTTGTCCTGATCCTGCTCGTGGTGTCGATTGCGGCACCGTGGTGGTGGTCTGGCGCTAAGGTTGGCGCGGACTACTACTAGCCGCTTCAGACCCGGGGCAGTCCATCGCGACTGCCCCGGGTCTATGGGCTTGTCTTTTCTGAAGTTTGACCATTGACTTTTAATCTGTAAAATGCTATTATTAACCCATGTGGGAAGCTAATCTAGCCTCTTCGCACGGTGACTTTACCGCTCGAAGAATCCTTAACTACGTCCTCGCCACAATGGTGGCGGCTTTTTTGTGGATTGTTTTTTCAGCCCCAATCACCCACGCCGCGACTGACGCTAGCTGGAATGGTGCGTCAATTACCTACGACGGCAACCCCTATAGCGGCCCAGCCGACGCCAGTACTGTTGATAAGTTAAATCTTTTAGAAAATACTAAAGTCTATACATATGTAGACCCAGCGCCATCAGGTACCGGTACTAGTACCAGAAGTGCATCGCGTAATATTCATGTTATATATTTCGCTCCTGACGTTGACGTCAGTACAGCGACCGGCGCAAAATATAAAACATACATATACCAGGGTCCCAGCAGCTTCTCTAATCCAACTAGCCCAATAGATATATCAATTGATGCTCAAAGCACCAGTCCTACAACAGGCACTACGTCATCTTGTGACGTCAAGGATGGACTTGGTTGGATTATCTGCCCTGTCACAAAAACACTCGCCACCGGTATGGACTGGGTATTCAAGACCCTAGCTGGATTTTTGGCTGTTAGACCAGCCGAAACTGGACAAGATACCGTCCTTTTTCGAGCCTGGAGCTATATGCGCAGTTTCGCCAACGTAGCCTTTGTTATCGCCTTTTTGATAATCATTTATTCGCAACTGACTAGCATCGGATTGAACAACTACAGTATTAAAAAGCTACTGCCCAGATTAATTATCGCGGCGGTCTTGGTAAACCTGTCTTACTATTTTTGTTCGATAGCTATCGATATCTCTAACATTTTGGGCTATTCGCTTCAGGATGTATTTATACAAATCCGCAATTCGTTAGTTGGCACCAGTGGTAATAGCTGGGACCTAATGAGTTTTGAAAGTCTGAGCGGTTTTGTTCTATCTGGCGGAACGATTGCGACCGCTGGAGGAATTGCTCTTTTCTCTACGTTGTCAACCTATCAGATAGGCGGTAGTCTGTTCTTGCTTTTGCCAGGCCTAGTCGCTGGACTTATGGCCGTTTTGGTCGCCCTTGTTGTCATGGCCGCCAGACAAGCCATTATCACGCTGCTGGTTATTGTCGCGCCACTTGCTTTTGTTGCCTATCTACTACCAAATACCGAAAAATGGTTCGATAAATGGCGCAGTACATTTATGACACTCTTAGTGCTCTTCCCAGCATTCTCACTGATATTTGGCGGTTCACAACTGGCGGCAGCGGCAATTATTCAAAACGCTGACTCGATTAATGTCGTTATCTTGGGCATGCTGGTACAAGTCGCGCCGCTATTCATCACTCCGATGCTAATTAAGCTCAGTGGCTCAACAGTCGGTCGTATCGCTGGTATGATTAATAACCCTAACAAGGGAATTATCGACCGCACTCGCAACTGGAGCAAAGAGCGTGCTGATGGCGTCAAGGCTAAACGACTTGGTACTCCAGCTAGACGAGCGGCCTTTTTGAAGCGCAACGCTCAGCGTAACGACCATAACCGTCGCAAGCGCGAGGCATGGAAAAATACTCATACCAGTATGGCGGATGCCAGGTGGTCAAATAGTAAGGACTTTAGCGACATAGACCAGGCTACCCGAAAAGCTTCTGACACGAAGTCGTTAGGTGAAAGCATGTCCGAAGCCCGCTACGGCAAGGCAAAGGTCAGTAACGTAGAAATCCAAGAACTGGACATTAAGCTACGCAATGCCAAAGCCGACTCGGCTAACGCCGGACAAGCCGCGGACGTACAATACGAACAGTTCAAATCTTCGGCCAGCGATCTAAACATAATCCCTAATAGACTAAGAAGTTTAGCTCAGTCCGCACTAAGACACTCTCAAGAATCAGGCGTATTAGCACAGCAATTGCGCAATGCTCAAACAGTTCAACAGCAAGAGTTTGCTAAAGTACTTCGCGGCAACGAATCTATGCAGATAAGAGCTGGTGGTATAAATCATCAGGGCTCAGAATCTGCGCTAGCAGCCGCTATTAGCGCCGTAAAGGAAGCCGAGAAGAAGGCGGTGGCCGAAGCTGCGACGGTTATCGAACACTATAACCTTGATGCTTCTAAGCGCCAAGGCTTCGCAGTCGGCAAATTAGCAACAATCGAAGGAATAGATGACGAAGGTAACCTACGTATATTCCGTGCAAATCAGAAATACACCCGTGATGCGGTTATTGAAACCCAGATGTCAATCGGTACAGTTAATGAGGTTGAGCAGATTATCGAACTATCCGGCACTGACTTATATGAATACAGGAAAACTATTGGTGATGCGCTAGCTAAAAACAGCGGCCTTCGAGCTCAAGCCTTACATATTGCTGGTCAAACTATTGACGACATAAAGAAGGGCGCTATGATACCGGAAGACTACGATGGCGAACGCAGAGAGGGCCAAATTGACCTTAACTTCGTCACAAAGCGCGTTATCGAGAAAGGCAAGATGTCAGAAAGAGACTTTGCCAATATGGATGCTGATGCCGCCAAGCGATTTACTAAAGTCATTGCGCAAATGCTTCAAAACGGCGACAGCCCAGAAGAAGTTGCTCTCTTCAGTCAATCAGCGCGAGAAGCATTCCTGGGTGACGAACGAGCAAGTATTAAGGGCGCAACCCGCAAACACTTATTGGATATTGCACGAGCTACAGACCCGAGCTTTGATCCCGATCAACAATCTGGCTCAAACTCTTAGCATCGTCGATGCCCCACTCACTTATACTAGTGCGGCGCAACTGACTACAGTAAGCACCGGTGCCTAGAGCCTGACCAATATCTTCGGCCAAAGTTCTGATATAAGTTCCGCTACTGACATGAGCTCTGACGACTAAATTGGGATAGTCATAATCAAGTATTTCTAACTCAAAGACCGTAACTTGCCTGGTCGGCATAATCACCTCTTCGCCTTTGCGCGCTAGTTTGTAAGCCCGTTCGCCGTTGATTTTTATAGCGCTATAAATTGGCGGACGTTGCGTGATTTCGCCTCGAAATTGCTCGAGTGCTTTGTCTATTTCAGACCGCACCACAACACGATCAGATACATCGGCAATCTCGCCTTCAGGATCGCCCGTCGTACTGGTTTGCCCCAGCCGAAACGTCGCTTCGTAAACTTTATCAAGCTTGCTGTACTGGCCAGCGTTCTTGCACTCTTTACCAACCACAATAATCATTAGTCCCGTCGCGAATGGGTCCAGCGTGCCAGTATGTCCGACTTTGACTTTCTTACCGGCCTTTTGGCTTAAAACTCTGCGGACTCTGGCTACTACACCAAAACTGGTCATACCAGCTGGCTTGTCAATTAGAATAATTCCGTCCGTCATAATTAACTAAGTATACTAAAATCGCCGAGATTATCGGCGATTTTATTTTTATTGTCCAGGAATCTTAAACTGTCCCGGATTGCTACCGTCAGCAGACGGCGCAGGCGGAGGCGTCATAGGTATTACCGGTGGTTCTGGCGCCAAAATATCACCAAGGCGTTCTGGTTGAGTCTGGCTAGCTGGATCAAGCGCATAGGCTGGTGAAATCGTTGGTGGTGGCAGAGTTGAAAAATCTGGTAGTGGTGGCGGTTGAGGCAGTGTCGCGGCGACTTCTGGCGCGATTGGGCCAGGTACCGTGCCTAAGGCCGCAAGAGCCTCTTCACGCGAAGAGTCATCGCGGTTCTTTGCGTCAATATCAGCCAGGCTTGGACCGCTAAGAGGCTGAACAACCGTCTCGCCTACGCTACCGGGTTCGGCTGGCGCAGTTTCTGTCGGTGTCGTACCTGCAAATATATCTACGCTTGGGCTTCCGGCATCTGCCTGTTCAACACTGTTGATAGGCGTATTGTAAGTTGGAGCGTCACTCAAATATGAATGTGTCAGAATTGTCTTGTTTTTGTCGTCAGCCTCTTGATGACGAGAATCTTCTTCTGCTTGTTCGGTAGTCGCATTAAGCGTACCACCCAACGAAGGGGCTGTTGCTGTAGCTGGCTGCCAGTCGACTCCACCACTTAATTGTGGTTCAAGCGCATAGGCACTATTAATCGACGTGGCTGGTGACTCGACGGCTGCAGCTGGCGATAATTTAGATTGATCGGCCAATACCTGTTCGGCTTCAGTGGCGGCTTCTTGCTGATTCTGGGTTTTAACTTGGTTGGCAATATCTTCAAGAGTTTCACCTCCAGTGTGCGCGATACTTAAACCACCGTCAGAAGGTTTAGCAGTACTATCTGCCGGTTCATTAGTCGTTTGTTCATCAAGCGGTAAAGTTTCGTCATCTTTTGCGTCCGCTAATTGGCCGATTTCATGTGATTCCTGAAGCTTAGCGGCAATTAATTGCTGGTCAGCACCAGCCGCCATCAGCTGAGCAGCGGTCGTCATCACCTTTGAAGAAGTGTGCGTATTACTAAATCTATCAGTTGAGGCCACTATTCCAGTCAGTAAGGCGGTCGCGGTTTGCTGATCAAGTAATGGTTTATCGGATTTCAACGATTCTGTTAAGTTAACCAACATTTCACACAGACTGCTGGCTTGTTCATCGCGCCAATCAATACTGCCCAGCTGGCTAACTTGCTCACCGGCGCTTACCGTAATGACGGTTGCGTCGTGCAAAATCTTACCGTGAGCCTCGAGAGCTTTGTCGAGGTGGTCTTGATTATCAACACCTAGCGCCAAGACCAACTCAACGTTATAATCGCCTTGGCTAAAATCGAGATCATCACTTGTAATCGTCGTGCGGTAAGGTGTTATAAAAATTTTAACAACATCGCCGTCGACCTTGTAACGCAAGTGGTCGGCTTTTTCTTTATCCAGAGCAATAATAAAATCTCGCAAACTGTCGGTTGTGGCTTCAAAGGTCTTTTCTGGGTCTAAAAATGTGATAGCAGGTGGAATAGCGCCGCTAAAAACGGCCGTGGCGTGCTTATCGAGCTTGTTCAAAATTAACGTCAAACCAAGCGCTGCCGACAGAGCGTCAACCGATGGGTCACTACTGACCGTCACCAAAATATTGGTTGAGCTTTTTATCTTATCGACAACTTGTTGTTTTATTTTAACGTCATTCATGATATTTCCTACAGTTTTTCTTTTTGTTCTACCAGTGGCAGAGTTTGATGTAACTATACCATAAGTATTTTAGCCACGTCAATAACCAACTCACCTCTTTACAAATAGAGGCTTTTCCTCTATAATTACCCGTTGATTGTATCTATTATTTTTAAGAGCTAAAGGAACATTTATGCCAATCATTAAATCAGCCATTAAGCGAGCTAAACAAACTATTAAACGCCGCGACCGTAACGTCGGTATTAAACATGATATAAAAAGCGCCGTCAAAGCTTTTCACGCCAAACCTAGCGCCGCTACCCTAAGCGCCGCTCATAGCGAGATTGACACCGCTGTCAAGAAAAACCTACTCAAAAAGAACACCGCTGCTCGTCGCAAGGCTCAACTATCAAAAATAGCCAAAGATGCTGGCGTCAAGCTTGCAACTGGTAAAAAGGTTGCCACTAAAGCTCCTGCGGTCGTTAAAGCAGCTCCAAAAACCGCTGTCAAAAAACCAGCCGTTGCTAAAGCTACCGTCACCAAGAAACCTGCTGTCAAAAAAGTTGTCGCCAAAAAAGCCCCTGCTAAAAAGCCAGCTGCTAAATAGTTTGATCTAACATTAAAATAACCTCCGTCTAGGAGGTTATTTTAATGATGCTACCTGTTGAAGGGCACGTTCAATCAGCAACCAAGGGTCAGCCCTGGATAACTTCATATCGTCATCTGCCAGCGCAAAAATATTGATTACCTTACGTGCCCCACCCCTACCTAATTTCTTGGCGCTTGAAGATAGCTTTGAGACCACATATGGATGTACGCCAAAATCTTTGGCGATATTGTCAGAACCCCCCGCCGCCATAACTGCCGCCAGTTGAAAGGCTTGGCTGGACAGAAGCGCAAATAACCTAAACGGGTCTTCCGATTGTTCAATAGTCTTTAGCATCGTAGCTAGTTTTTGCCTGTCACCACGTAATGCCGCGTCGAACAAATTAAACACATTTTCGGCTGAGCTAGTTTCGACTATTGCCTCAATCGCTTCGTCCGTTATGGCGTCCAGTAACGACACTTTCTCGATGGCGTTATATAGTTGCCACTGATTAAGACCAGCCCGCCTAACAATCAGCTGAGCACTTTTTTTATCCAAACTTGCGCCCATTTTTGTTGCTTCATCTATCGCCCAAACCTCGGCCTTCGCGGAGTCACCGTCGCCCCACTCGTTACATTCTATAATTTTAGCGATTTTTTTGAGTTCTTTATAAGTAGTCGTGCGCTTGTCGGGTTTTGTCTCAACCAGGACCAATTCAATATCGTCCGACACTCCGCTCAACCATTCAGCCAGTTTCGCCCAGGCTTCTTTGCTTTCTGATAAATCTTTAATGATAACTAGGCGCTTATCGGCGAACAAACTGACTCCCATTAATAAATCTGGTAATTGGCGGAGCTCCAACCTGGCCCCATCTACCTTTTCAGCCGTACCGTCAAAATTAGCAATCATACTCTTTAGCGTACGCTCGATTTCAAATGCATTTTCGCCAGTTAGTAAAATTATCATTGTTATTATTATAGCCTTAAAGTTTCTGACAGTTCGGACAGATGTGCGTGCCGCGACCAGCGGCTTTAAACTTGATGATTATTGTTCCACAGCGCGGACATTCCTTGCCTTCACGCCTAAAAACGCGTGCAAAATCCATATAATGACCCTTTTCGCCACTAGCATTGATATAGGTTTGATTGCTACTACCACCTTTAGCGATTGCCAAGTTCATAACCGCCCGTACGTCATCGTATAGCGCCTGAAATTCAGCTGGAGTAATACTTTTCACTAAACGCTGAGGATGAATTTTGGCTCCCCACAAACTTTCGTCAGCATATATATTGCCTACTCCAGCTATGACAGACTGGTCTAGCAGTGCCGCTTTAATACTTGTACCAGGTCGCCGACTAAACCGTTCTGTAAACTCACCTACTGTAAAGTCAGCTTCAAGCGGTTCGGGACCAACCTTTTTCATAAAATCAATGTTCGGCACTTCAAGCGTCGGCAGTAGTCGCATCCAACCAAACTTACGTTGGTCGTTGAAAAACAGCCTTGAGCCATCTTGAAAGACAATCGTTACACGGGTTGATTTGTCTGGTAACTTCCCGATCAAGCTTTCAGACGGATGCCCCGCACCAAAGCGCTCCTCACCGACAAATACCAACTGACCCGTCATCTTCAGGTGAATTACCAGCGTGTAGTCTGTCGACAAATCAATCATCAGAACTTTAGCCCGTCGACGAACATCCTTAACTTTGGCTCCGATTAGAAATTCCCGAACATCAATCAAAGAATTGGGGAAACTTTTTGGATTATCGCTATCGGCAGACTTAATCAATCGACCGATAATTAATTTATGCAGACCGGCGCGAACAGTCTCGACTTCAGGTAGTTCAGGCATTATCCGCCTCTAATAACGCCGCTAGGTCCGCCTTGGCCTGTTCGGTGTTACCGTACAAAATAGCTTTCATGCCAGCCATATTGGCGCCTTCTACGTTTTCAAGCAAATCATCAATCATGACACATTCCGACACATCAACGCCTAACCGCTCGGCTATCATCTCGAATATTTCGCTTGAGGGCTTGGTTACGCCGACTTCAGCTGATAAGACGACGGCATCAAATAGCTGCTTACGCTCGGTGACTGGGATGAATTTATCGATGCCTGTAACACTAATATTACTGAGCAAGCCAATCTTAAACTTGTGCGTGTCCTTTAAGCTAATCAGCCAATCAAAAACCGATTGGTTGCGTGTTCTGTTCCAGTAACGCTCTTGAAATTTATCAACCGTCAAACCCGTTATCTCAGCTGCTAGCCGGTCGTATTCTTCTTTTGTAATATATCCGTAATCAGCACGAAGAGACAGGTCTGTGATTTCAGACCTCTTATTTGGAAAATCATGCATCAGCAACTCCTGTGCAGGGATAACCAGCACACCAAAACAATCAAAAATTATTGCCTTTATTGCCACAAGTTTCCCTCCTTAAATATCAAGGTTATAAATCAATTTTTCGAATTAAGTCAGTCGCTGTAGGAATTTGCCTAACAAATAATGCCCTCAACTGATCAACGTTAGCATCAAGTGAACCTTTTGAACCACGGCAAGTTGATGTCCATAGATTCTTAACGTTCTTGTCGTTTTTCAAGATTACAAACTGATAAACTTGGCCCGTAGCACAAATACCGCGAGTATCATTCTTGTCACCGCTTAATTCGTCACCTTTTACTAGATTGGCTCGGTCAAGCGAAAAAACAAATTCTTCATATGCCGGGATGTTGTTACTAAGTACTACTTCATCGAGTTTTTTATCCAAATAGCCCGTGTACGTTACTAGCCTTCGACTAGACGGCGTCACAGTAATTTGATAGGAACGAAATTGTTCGTCAGCTACAATTGAGCCACGCACAACCATACGAACCGACCTGTCGGCTTCAGTGTTAAGTAGGGCTTGCCTACTTGAATCAACTTGGGACGTAGTATCAACTTTGGAGCTATCGTTTTTGAAGAATACGGCGCGCGTCAACGACACCAATGAGGCAATTAAAACTGCTGCGATTATTAGTACGAGAGCGATTGGAAAAATTCGTGATTTTCTGTAATTTGCCATGCGTATATTCTAGTATCTTTTAGGCCTAACGTCAATCAGTAGTGATACTGGTAAGCTAGTCATCCGCCTGGATACTTTCTAAAAATAACCTCTGCTCAAAGCCGCCACGCTTATTAGCCTTTTTTGCCCGTAAGGTTTCTATGTCTGCGCTGTCAAATTTAAGAATGTCGTCAAGCGCTCGCAAAACTTCCGCCACATCAACCCTCTCGCCGATATCACCATCAGAATCCCTTAGCTCTGTTGATTCTTCAATCAACTTATCAAGCAGCGCCTTTCTGTACTCCACAGAATCTAGTATTCTTGTTACCGGAAATTGACCGTCGTCTTTTATAATCTTAGGAATTCCATCTCGTACGAGTTTATTGTAAATGGTTTTTTTCATTACAACTCTCCCCAGTTTTTGCCTATGTTAACGTCTACGCGCAGTTTGATGCCCAGTTGTGGAGCGATGTTTTCCATCGTGTCTTTTAGTAATTCGGCGATTTTATCAGCGTTTTCCGCTGGCGCTTCGACTAAAATACTGTCATGAATCTGCAAAATTTGCTCGCCCAGGCCTTCCAGTCGGCGGTCGACTTCCAGCATTGCTAGTTTCATCAAATCTGCTTCTGTACCCTGAATTGGCATGTTTGCGGCTGCTCTCTCAGCTCCTTGCCTTACCATAAAATTGCTGCTCAAAATATCGGGCGTTGGACGACGACGGCCAAAATAAGTTTCGACGTAACCGTCGGTTCGTGCCTTATTTAAGGTATCGTCAATATACTTTCGAATTGGCGCGCGTAGTTCAAAATAACGATCAATAAATTTCTTAGACTCTGTGAAGTTCATACCGGTCGCGGCGCTAAGTCCGTGCGGGCTCATGCCGTAAAGCACACCAAAGTTAATCACTTTGGCATCACGGCGCTGTCGCTTGGTGACGTCATCCATCGGAATACCATAAACTTCACTAGCCGTCTTTATGTGAATATCAACGTCCCCATTAAAGTCGTTAATCATTTCATGATCACCTGCCAGGATTGCCGCTAGGCGAAGTTCAAATTGAGAATAATCGGCGCTAATAAACACTTTGTCGCCATCAGGAATAAAAGCCGACCTGATTTCTCGGCCAAGTTCGGTCCGAACTGGTATGTTTTGCAAATTTGGATTAGTGCTGCTCAGCCGTCCCGTGCTAGCCACATCCTGATTGAATGTTGTATGGATGCGATCTTGATTATCGGCCAGCTTCGGCAGTGCATCAACATAGGTATTTTTTAGCTTTGCCAACTCGCGCGTACGTTCAATTAGCTCGATGATTGGGTGCTGTCCACGCAACTTATCAAGCTCTTTTTGGCCAGTACTATAGCCGGTTTTGCCCTTTTTGATACCAGCTGTCGGTAGTTGTAATTTAGTAAATAACACCTCAGAGAGTTGTGCAGGACTTGCGATATTAAATTCATCACCAATCATTGAATACATTTCTTGTTCAAGTTTGGCATGCTCCTGTCCCAGGTCTTCGCTCATTTTATTTAGGATTGTCGGATCGATTTTAATGCCACGATATTCCATCAAAAACAGAATGTAAGTTAGCGGAAAATCAAACTCGCGCGCAATGCGGGCTAACTTTGGTTCAGCTTCTAGTACAGCTACCTGCTGGTTATACAGACTCCAAATTGCCGCAATTATCGGCTGAGGCGTTTCTATCAATTCCTCGCCAGTAAGACCAGCTAAGCTGCGGTCACGTTGCAATGGATTTATCAAAAAAGCCGCCTGGTGGATATCGTGCAACTCGCCAAATCTAATAAAGATATCCTTAGCGGCCAACTGATGATACAAAATCTTACTATCATAACTTATGACAGTAGCCAGCTCAAAAACGCGCCAAACACTGCGATCCAAATCATTAATCTTTGCCCGAGTAATTGTTTTATCATTTAGCGACAACCAAATCGTATCATCGTCAACGTACAGAACCACTGGACCATCAATGTTAATAACTTCAGGCCAGGGCACCTCTTGCAGCACTGTCGGCTGAAGCTCGCTACTGACTGGGATAGCGGTTGGAGTTATCTGTTGCATATGTTTAGGTAGGCGTCTAACGAGTGATGTAAATTCTAGGCGCTTCAAAATAGCCACTACTTTATCAAGGTCGATATCATTAATATCGGCCACATCCCAGTCCAACTTAACTGGCGCATCAACCCAAATACGACCTACTTCCTTGCTGATATATGCTAATTCCTTACCGTCAATTAGCTTTTTCGCGACGGAAGGCGTAATTTCATCAAGATGCTCATAAATATTATCGAGAGTCCCATAATCTTGCAGTAACTTGACTGCTGTCTTTTGGCCAATCCCAGGTACTCCTGGCAAATTATCCGACGAATCACCTTTGAGCGCCTTTAAATCCAAGAATTGTTCAACTCTGATGCCATATTTGCTTTCAAAATAAGCGACGTCAAACTCTTCAAGATTAGCTAGTCCGTTTTTTAAAGCGTAAACTTTCGTTAGCGGACCGACTATCTGCAAGGCGTCTAGGTCACTAGTTAGCAGACATGTCTCAATCCCCTTCTCGGTAGCTTCTTTGGCGAAAGCACCCAAAATATCATCAGCTTCGTAATCGTCCAGCTCGTAAAGTGGCCAACCGAAGGCTTCTAGGAGTTCAAATAAAATCGGCATCTGGGCGTAAAAATCGTCTGGCGCTTTTTTGCGACCAGCCTTGTACTCGGGATAAATCTCGCGCCTTTTCCGAATATTAGTGCCCTTTTTGTCCCATGCCACCGCCACATAATCTGGCTCGAGTTTTTTTATAAGCTCAATAGCCAGCGACGCAAAGCCATAAACACCACCGGTTGGCGTACCATCGCTTAGCGATAGACCGGGCATCGCATAATAACCGCGGTAAAATACCGATTTTCCATCAATGACCACTAGCCTCTTTGTCATGGTATAAGTATATCCTAATAACCTGTTAAACTATAGTTATGAGTCAACAAGAAAACCTAAAAATTATCGCTTTTGTCGGACTGGCTGGTGCCGGTAAAAGCTCCGCCGTTGAATATTTAACTGATAAAGGCTACCCAAAAGTATATTTTGGTGGCATCATCCTAGAAGCAGTAAAAGACGCCGGACTTGATGTTAATCCAGAGAACGAAAAGTTAATCAGCGGACAGTTGCGCGAACGTGAAGGCAAAGACGTTATAGTTAAACGAATTATTGCCCAAATACACGACTTAACTGCCCTGGGCCAACATCACGTTGTCGCCGACGGCATCAGTAGCTGGACTGAATATAAGGCCATGAAGGCCGAATTTCCTGGCGAACTAGTTGTAGTGGCGATTGTCGCCCCTAAACACCTGCGCCACCACCGCTTAAATGTCCGTCCAATTCGTCCCATGACCGACAACGAAGCTAATCAGCAAGATTGGTTTGAAATCGAGAATATCGAAAAAGGCGGTCCAATTGCTATCGCCGACTACACAATTATCAACGACGGCGAGCTTGATAACCTTTACACCGAAGTTGATAAAATTTTAGAACACGCAGATTTTAAATAAGAGCCCAAACGGACTCTTATTTAGCCTAAAATAACTTTATCCTAGATACTCGTGAAGCTTCTTAGCATCCTTGTGCTTGCGAAGCTTAGCAAGCGCCTTAGCCTCAATCTGACGGATACGCTCACGGGTTACGGCGAATTCTTGACCAACTTCTTCCAAAGTATGCGATTTGCCATTTTCCAGGCCAAAACGCATCTTAACAATCTTTTGTTCACGGTCAGAAAGCGTCGACAGAATCGCCTGAACCTGTTCCTTCAGTAGTTGAGATGTGGCTGACTCTTCGGGCGTTGTGCCGTCTTCATCTTCAATAAAATCACCTAGGACAGAGTCTTCATCTTCGCCATCTCGACCAACACCAGCGTCAAGCGAGGTAATATCTTGTTTAATCTTTATGACGTATTCGACTTTATCCGGTTCCATCTCCAGTTCTTTAGCAAGTTCTTCAATAGTTGGCTCGCGGTTTAATTCTTGAGTCATGCGGCGCTGCGTACGCAGCAATTTGTTAATCGTTTCGACCATGTGCACCGGAATACGAATTGTGCGCGCCTGGTCAGCAATCGCCCTAGTGATCGCCTGGCGAATCCACCAAGTCGCGTAGGTACTAAACTTAAAACCTTTGTCGGGATCAAACTTTTCAACGGCGCGTAGCAGACCAGTGTTGCCTTCTTGAATTAGGTCCAGAAAATCAAGTCCGCGACCACTGTAGCGTTTGGCGATTGAAACAACTAGACGCATATTTGCCTCGGCCATTTTGTCTTTGGCTTTTTTATCGCCGGCAACAACACGGTGAGCTAAAGCCAATTCTTCGGCTGAGTTAAGTAGCGGAATCTTACCAATTTCGCGCAAATACAAACGAACGCTGTCGTCACTGGCATCGTCAAAGTATTGACCTTGGTTTAAGATATCCTCGTCGTCTTCTTCCTCTTCTTCAAGTTCTTCAAGAGCCGGCTCTTCAATATCCGCTAGTGGCGCGACAATATCGCCAATTATAATGTCATCTTCAATTACCGCGTCGTCACCCGCGACATCGTCAGTGTTATCTTTGACCACTTTGTATCTCCTTAATAAGCTTATTTATCTGACCACGGATTTCAGACGCTTTAGCGTCATCACCCAAAGTTTCAGCATCACGTAGTTGTTCGGTTAATAAATCCTTTTGTTTTTTCTTGTGTTCTCTGGCAACCTGGCGGAGCAATCGAGCCGTTTCAAAGTAACGATCTTGATCGTTCCAATCGGCATAGCGAGCGTCGGCCTTTAATAGTAGTATTTTTACATAGGTATCATATTTTTGCAAGCTATGGGGCGTATCTTTTATAGCTTTACCGCCATGCTCGGATAAATACTTGGCGACGGACTGTCGCTCTTCGCCTATGAAAGTCTGCAGGTCAACCTCTCGGAATAAATCGTGCGTCGCCGCGTCAATCAGGGCGGCAGCCAGTAAATTGTCTTGGTAAACTAGCGAGTCTTGTTCGACTGGCTGTTGCTCGACAACTTTGCGTAAGCGCTGAGTCACCGGCGCTTCGGCGGAAGCCAATTTACTCTTCAGAACATCAAGCGATGAACCAGTGTAGGCGGCAATTTTTTGCAAATAATGTTCTTGCTCCACCTGGTCGTGCAGGGCCCTTACAACGCCTAGGGCCGCCGTGGTAAAACTACGTTTTCCAGCTGCGGTCAAAAGGTCTTCTCTTAGTGAATATTGTTTTAGCACCCAATCAACCACAGGCTGAGCGTCATTAATAGCTTTTTGCCAACGACTGGGGTCTTTTTGAATCAATTCGTCCGGATCCTTGGCGTCACCTGGTAGCGACACAATCGTCAGATCGATACCAACCGCCTGGGCAATTGGAATAGCTCGTTCGGTCGCCGCCAGTCCGGCTTTGTCACCATCAAACGCCAAGCGAGCATGGCCACTCAGCCTTACCAGAGCGCGCAGGTGGTGCTCGGTCATGGCCGTACCAGCCGTGGCAACAACTTGTGCTATCCCAACCTGGTGGCTGCTTACAACATCTAAATTGCCTTCAACGATTACGGCATAGTCATTATTGCGAATCGCCTCTTTAGCTTGACTCAGACCAAAAACATGCCGGCCTTTGTCATAAAGCAGAGTTTGCGGCGTATTTAGATACTTCGGCGCCTGTTGGTCATCGATAATAATACGCGCTGTAAAGCCAATCACCTGGCCGACACCATCCATTAATGGAACCGTCATACGACCACGGAACATGTCGCCGCCATAACGATTGACCAACCCGGCCTGGTCCAGCTCTTTGGGCGTAAAGCCTTTTTTGGTCAAAAACTGAGTTAAAGCATCGCCACTAGTCGGCGCGTAGCCGATTCGAAAATCTTGCACAATTTGCTTACTAAGTCCGCGCTTTTTGAAAACATAGTCAATCGCATGTTGATTTTTTATCAAGCAATGTTGGTAATAATCAGCGGCCAGGTTGTTAGCCATAATCAGGCGTTTCTTGCGCTGGGCAATTTCTTGACTGCCCTTAGTGTCATACATCGACAGGTCAACGCCGGCCTTATTGGCTAGATGCTCCAAGGCTTGGCGAAAATCCATGCCCTCGACCTCCATTACAAAAGTAAAGACGTCGCCACCCTTGTTGGATGAGAAGTCGTGCCAGATATGTTTGTCGGGACTAACATAAAAACTCGGCGTTTTTTCGCCACTAAAAGGGCTTAGACCTTTAAAGTTTCGGCCGGCTCGCTTTAGCTGAACGTACTCGCCAATCACATCCTCAATATTAAGACGCGTCCGTACTTCTTCCTTGGCATCCTGCATATATTCAGTATAGCACTCTTTACCTCTGTTAAGTCTAGGCTTCAAAATATATCACCCCAGCAAAACGCAAGCATTATTGTTTGACTACCTCTATTATGGTTAAATGGTTGCATATGAATCCTGATCAGCAAAAGCAAGCCCTAGACGTTGACTACCTCAATAATATAGCCGCTAGTACGGCTAAAAAACCGATTCTTAATCGACGACGACTGGTTATCGGTGGCGCTATCCTAGCTGTCGTAGTCTTCTTTATAACAGTTCTGGTCGTGGCTACTCTTGGTGGCACGCCCGACCAACCACTGCAACGCTTGGCGGCGCGCCTACAGACAACAGAAAAAATTGTTACTGACGCCCAGGGCAAACTAAAAAGCACCGAGCTTAGAACCCTCAACAGTAACCTAAAGATTTTTCTTACCAATACTAATCGCGATATCACTACTCAACTGACCGATCAAAAAATTAACATCGCCAAACTTGATAAAACAATCGTTACCGCCGAGGCCGGCACCGATATAGTCAGCCGCCTGGAAGATGCCAGGCTGAACGCCGTTTACGACCGAGCTTATGCCCGCGAATTGTCTTATCAGCTAGAACGAATTACTAACTTGATTGAGCAAATTAAATCATCAACCTCCAGCCAGAGCTTAAAAACTTTCCTCGATAATACATCATTAAATCTTCAACCAACTCAAAAAGCTTTTGCTGAGTTTAACGCTGCTAACAGCTAGGCTATGTCGGTGCCGCTGACCAATTTATAACTTATTTGAATAAGACTTTTTATTTCGTCGTCTGGAACTTGGCCAGTTAGTAGAATTGTATTCCAGTGTTTCTTGCTGAGATGATAGCCCGGTAATACTGTTTCGTAGACCTCACGCAGTCGTTCTGACAGTGCTGGATCGCACTTCAAACTAAGCCGCGCCGGTTTTTCATCAGACAGTAAGGCGAACATTTTACCATCGCCATCCTTTGACTGACCGATTTTATAAACCGAAACCTCTTCACCAAATGGAAAATCCAACCAAGCAGCCGGAAGACTTAATAAATAATCGTGCAGTTCTTTGATTGTCATACTTTTACCTTTGCTAGGTAGTATTGCAGTTCCATAATACTGCCCCGTATATCCCCTAATGCCCGGTGGTCTTCGGGTTTGGCAAATTTATTCTTAAACTTACCTTCAAAAACGACCTTCCAAGCGCTAACGTCAAGCATCCGATAGTGCAACCGCGCGTCCAGCCGTGGCCACTGCGCCACGATAAAACGTCGGTCCATATGAATTGAGTTGCCAGCTAGTAATACCGGTGTGTCTTTTTCAAAATGCTTATCAATAAACTTCAATAGCTCGTCCTCAATTTGCTCCAGTGGCTTACCGTGTTGGTTTTGCTCCAATAAACCGTCGCGCGATTTAGGATTAGCGTCCCAAAACAGCGCGTTGACAGCAATACGTTCGGATAGAACCATATCTTCATTTTTTACTATGCCCTCATAGGTAGCAATTTCCTTAAAATTCCAGTCGGTCACAATCGCGGCAACTTCTAATATCAAGTCGCTATTAGCCTCCAGGCCAGTCATCTCTAAATCAACCCAAAGTATATGTTTCATCGTTTTGTTGACTAATTTTTTATCCATATAACTACACTGTGCCTTTCTAGAATTATTCTTTTTTCTTGTCAAGCTTGTCCAATTTGGCAACTTTTACTAACCAATAAATGACAAAAGCCGTCGCCAGTAAGGTAATTAACGAAGATAAAATAGAGCCCCAAGCAAGTATCAAGCCCCCGTGACCCTCTTTGTCAGGAGCAACCACAATCCAGTTAAGTTTCGACAAATCAACACCACCAATCAAAAAACCGACTATCGGGTTGATAAACCCGTCGACGATTTGCTTAACTGACGCGCCAGCCGCGGTACCAATCGCAAGACCTACCGCTAAACCAACAACGCCCTGTTCGCGAACAAAATCAAAGAATCCCCTAGCTTGGTCGCGACCAGCCGTTACGACTGTTTTGCCTTTAGTTTTCGCTGTGTCTTTCAACTTGATATTCTTTTCCATCTTTGCTCCTCCTACATCTGCGATGGCACTTCAATGCCAAGTAGACTTAGCCCATGTTCAAAAACTTGGGCGACTTTTTTTAATAAACCGATTCTGGCTGATTTTTCCATGTCCGGGGAGTCGGCGATTCGCGTCGTTTCGTAATATCTGTTCATGTCACGCGCTAATTCATACAAATAAGCGGCTATTTTGTGTGGCTCAAGGTCACGCGCGGCTATGGCGATTACGTCTGGATAGTCTAGTAGTTTCAAAATTATAGTTTTCTCTGACTCATAATCATAAGTACTGACCGAAACGTCACCGGTGTTATCAGCGTTATCACTCAGTAACTTATTAACCCTTACGGCGGCGTACTGAATATAAGGTCCGCTAAAACCAGCCAGCGCGAAAATACTATTCCAGTCAAACAAAATATTTGTTCGGCGGTCCGAGATAAAATCGCTAAACTTGATAGCTCCCAGCGCAATTTTCTTAATATCATCATCCGCGACCACTCGTTCGCCCACCACTTCGCGAGCTTTGGCTTCGGCTTGATTTAATAATTCCTCCATCAGCACAACGCCCTTGCGACTGCTCATCTTTTCCCTGCTACCATCGTCATTCAGCTGATCAATCGTACCAAACCACAGATGAATTAGCTCGGTTTTGATGCCAAGTTTCTTGGCCATAGCAAATAGTTGCTTAAAATAAAATTGTTGTTCAGCGCCAACGCAATAAACTACTTTGTCGGGATGCCAGTTATCTTCGCGATACAACATTGTGGCCAGATCCGTCGTCGCGTAAAGTGCGGCGCCGTTACTTTTTTGGACCAAAAGTGGCACTTCAAAACCGTATTCCGCGAGCGGTACGATAATCGAATTATCGTCATTTTTGACCGCTACACCACTGTCAAGTAGTTTCTGAACGACGCTTTTTCCCTCAGGCGCAAAGAAAGCCTCGCCCAACTCGTAATCGGTCGATATTTTCAAGCGCTTCATGACATTATGAATGTGCTCGAGGGAAATCTTGTTAAACCGAGCGCTGTAATCTTTTGCCTTCTCGTCGCCCTGCTCCAACTTAAGCAACCAGTCTTGAACCTCATCCGAAAGAACAGTCTCGCCACGTTCTGCCTCTTCTTTAAGTGCTTTTTTGGTTTCAACGTAGACTCTGCCCAGTTCATACACGCCGTCGCGCTCCAAGGCCTCTTCGCTGCTAAATTTCAAAAAACCGGTCACCCAAATGCCAAATGGCGCGCCGTAATCGCCCAGGTGATTATCTGTAATAACCTTCCAGCCAGTGGCCTCCATCAGTCGCTTAATCGCCCAGCCTTGGTTACCAGGACGCAAATGCCCAACACTATATGGCTTGGCCATATTAGGACTTGGAAACTCGACGACAACCGTCTTGTCGCTACCGTCATTTGTCTCGCCGTAGCTTTCACTCCAACTATTGGTTAGGCTAATCGCTAAGTTACCAGCCGAGACACGTACATTAATAAATCCTGGACCAGCTATATCAACACTTGTAAATTCACCAGTCTCGACTAGCGCGGTTTTTATTTTTTCGGCAACTTCGCGGGGATTTCTACCCAGTGGTTTCGCGATTTGCAGCGCTACATTGGTCGCGTAGTCGCCAAAAGTAGCCTCGGGCCGTGTCAATTTAACGGTGGCGTCAGTGTCAAAAAGTTGCCGAACTATTTGAGTAATTTTCTCATTCATTTGGTTTTATTATAACAGAGGTATAAAAAAGCGTCGCGTAAAGAGAGTGCGTCTAGTGCTTGGCGGCGTTTATCAGGCCGACAAACAGAGGATGAGCTCGCGATGGTCGGCTTTTAAATTCGGGATGAGCCTGGGTCGCTACAAAAAAATCGTTCTTTGGTGCTTCGACATATTCAACCAGCTTCCCGTTCGGTGAAGTCCCGCTGACAACTAGTCCGCCGGCTTTTATTTCTTTCAAAAAGGCTTGATTGACCTCATAGCGGTGACGGTGACGTTCGATGACCGATTGCTCGTTATACAGGACGGCGACTTTTGAACCCTTTTTCAGTTTGGCCCGATAATCGCCCAATCGTAGCGTACCACCCGTTGACTCTTTGCCTTGCTGTCCATCCATGATATAGACGACATTTTGCTTGGTTTTGGGGTCAAATTCGGTACTATTTGCCTTTTTGAGGCCACCAGAGCGCGCTGCAGCGATAACGGCGACTTGCAGTCCTAAACACAGGCCCAAATATGGCACGTTATTGACGAGGGCGTAATTGGCGGCGGCAATCTTGCCTTCAATACCGCGCGGACCAAAACCACCCGGCACAACTAGGCCATCGTATTTGGTAAAATCTTCATCAGTCGCCTTGGTAGCGTCAACCCAATGAATCGCCAAATCAACTTTTTCGGCCCAAGCCGCGCTTTTTAAAGCCTCGATAACCGATATATAAGTGTCTTCATTGTCCATGTATTTAGCAACCAGGCCGATACTGACTTTTTTAGCAGGCCTAGACATCTGAGCCGCCACAATTTTTTTCCAAACTAATAAATTAGGCTTTTTATTATTGCCCGTAAACTTTGTCAGTAAATCATTAACCCCGCTTGAAGCAATCGTCAGTGGCACCTCATAAACCGTGTCGGCGTTTGGCAGCAGCACCACGGCGCACTCATTAACGCCACCAAATAGAGCGATTTTACGCGCTACGCTTTCGGGCGCTGGGCTGTCGGTTCGTACCACCACGCAGTCTGGCACGATTCCAAAGCCACGCAAATCGTTTAGGG